>Ga0209013_10002043_pt1 | contig 18498 bp, 17 predicted proteins | sample Cruoilmetagenom2_FD_187291 | JGI IMG/M metagenome (GOLD analysis project Ga0209013, IMG submission 187291) | Oil polluted marine microbial communities from Coal Oil Point, Santa Barbara, California, USA - Sample 2 (SPAdes) (version 2) | ecosystem: Environmental > Aquatic > Marine > Oil seeps ...
CATATTGAAACGGTAGCCATTTATTCAGAAGCAGATGCTGGGCTGCCATACGTATCTGAAGCCGACTTTGCATTCTTGATTGGTGCCAGTCAAGTACAGCAATCATATTTGAAAGCGGATGAAATACTGGAATTGGCTCTGCGTGAAGGGGTTGACGCAATTCACCCAGGCTATGGTCTGCTTTCAGAGAATGCTAGTTTTGCGCGAAAGGTCGAAGAGGCTGGAATCATCTATATTGGTCCCAATCCGGAAACGATCGAAAAAATGGGGGACAAGATTGGTTCACGACAAACGATGCAAGCTGCTGGGGTGCCTGTAGTGCCTGGAACTGATGAGGGTGTACAGACATTGGATGATGCCATCAAAGAAGCACAGCAAATCGGTTATCCAATCATGTTGAAGGCTAGCAGCGGTGGCGGAGGAATAGGTATGATCCGCTGTGAAGATGAGCAAGCGCTCAGTCAGAACTTTACGTCCGTCAAACAACGTGCAAAAGCATATTTCGGGGATGATGTCGTATTCCTTGAAAAATTCATTGCAGGCGGACGCCATATAGAAGTTCAAATCTTTGGGGATACACATGGAAACATCGTGCATTTGTTCGAACGGAATTGTTCCGTTCAACGTCGTAACCAAAAGGTGATTGAAGAGTCGCCTTCACCGAATTTCCCGCAAGAAGCGCGAGAACGTTTACTAAAAGCTGCAGTTGATGCAGCAAAAGCAGTCAATTATCGCAATGCAGGAACCGTAGAGTTCATTGTCGATGAAGAAAATCAATTTTATTTCCTGGAAATGAACACACGTCTCCAAGTCGAACATCCGGTGACAGAAGAAGTTACCGGGTTTGATTTGGTCGAGTGGCAGTTGGAAGTGGCAAAAGGCAGTTCATTGCCAGTAGCAAATCAACAAGACATCCATTCATCGGGACATGCGCTGGAATTTCGGATTTATGCAGAGGATCCGAAAACATTTTTCCCTTCACCTGGAACACTCAAGACCTTGCAATGGGGGTTGACTGATGATATCCGAATTGATGCAGGTTATGAAGAAGGAGATTCAGTCACTCATTTCTATGACCCTATGATTGCGAAAGTAATTGTTAAATCGGATACGCGACAAGACGCAATCGGAAAAGCACAAAAGTTCTTTTCGTCTGTTAAGATTGAAGGGGTAAAAACAAATGTGCCTTTATTCCAGGAGTTTCTGGGAGCACAAGCATTCCAGGATGGCACTTATACAACCGCGGTATTACCGCAATGGCTCGAACAACAAAAGGAGGAAAAATAACATGACAAAAATTCAATCCACTATGGCTGGAACAGTATTCAACATCGTTGTAAAAGAAGGCGAGGAAGTAACTGCAGGACAAACGGTAATGATTTTGGAATCAATGAAAATGGAAATCCCGGTTGAAGCTGAAACGGCTGGTAAAGTGGCTGAAATTAACGCTCAAGTAGGAGATTTTGTAAACGAAGGCGACGTCCTGGTAACGTTTGAATAAAAAATCGTCCGGGGTAAATGGGATTGTGAAACAAAGGGGGCAGCAAGCATGACTATTAAAACAACATATAATGAACGTTTGGAAGATAAATTGACCGGGATTTTTGCTGGTGGTCATCCAAAATATCACGAAAAAATGAAAGAACAAAACAAACTTTTCGTACGTGATCGTTTAGCATTACTTTTTGATGATGGCAAGTACTTGGAAGATGGTCGATTCGCGAACTGTGAAGCAGGCGATTTGCCTGCTGACGGTGTTGTAACTGCAACGGGTAAAGTCGGCGGCCAGCAAGTTTGTGTAATGGCGAACGATTCGACTGTAAAAGCGGGGTCATGGGGATCACGCACAGTCGAAAAAATCATTCGCATTCAGGAAATTGCAGAAAAAACACGTGTGCCAATGCTCTACCTAGTTGATTCTGCAGGTGCTCGCATTACGGATCAATTGGATATGTTCCCGAATCGACGCGGTGCAGGCAAGATATTCCACAACCAAGTAAGGATGTCCGGTTTCGTGCCTCAAATCTGCTTGCTTTTCGGACCATCAGCTGCAGGTGGTGCCTATATTCCGGCATTTTGCGATATCGTGATCATGGTTGAAGGTAATGCTTCAATGTACTTGGGTTCTCCTCGAATGGCTGAAAAAGTAATCGGCGAGAAAGTGACGCTTGAAGAAATGGGCGGAGCACGCATGCACTGTTCAGTAAGTGGATGTGGCGATGTATTAGTTACAAACGAACAAGATGCAATTTCTGAAGCGATTCGTTATTTGGCTTACTTCCCGGCGAACTTTACGGAAATGCCAAAATTGGTCGAACCGAAATCTGTGAAAGAGGGCCGCTCACTAGAAGCTATCATTCCTGAAAATCAAAATGCACCTTTTGATATGTATGAAGCAATTGATCAGTTGATCGATGAAGGCTCTTTCTTTGATATCAAGAAATTGTTTGCGCCTGAAATCATAACTGGCCTGGCGCGTATTGAAGGACGAGCAGTCGGAATCATTGCTAATCAACCGAAAGCTAAAGGCGGGGTATTATTCGGGGATTCTGCGGATAAAGCTGCAAAATTTATTAACCTATGTGACGCGTTTGGCATCCCGCTATTATTTTTGGCAGACGTACCTGGATTCATGATTGGCACTAAAGTGGAACGCGCTGGTATTATCCGTCACGGTGCGAAGTTGATCATGGCGATGAGCTCTGCAACCGTGCCCAAAATTTCAGTTATCGTACGCAAAGCGTATGGTGCAGGCCTATATGCAATGGCAGGTCCTGCATTTGAACCGGATGTTTGTATCGCTTTACCAACTGCTCAAATCGCTGTCATGGGACCTGAAGCGGCAGTCAATGCTGTATTCTCAAACAAAATAGAAGCGATTGAAGATCCGAAAGAACGATTGAAATACGTTCAGGAAAAACATCAGGAATATAGAGAGCAAATCGATATTTATAAATTGGCATCCGAAATGATAATCGATGAGATTGTGGCACCGAGTGATTTGCGTGAAGTGCTTGCAATGCGTTTCAGTGCCTATAGTACTAAACATATTCCACAACCACCTCGTAAACATCCAGTATATCCAGTATAATAGTTAGAAAGATCAAAGGTCTGCCGTTCGTTGGTAGGCCTTTTATTTAGGAGTTGATAGAATATTGAAAGTGGTAATCGTAGGAGCGGGTGCGATTGGATTACTGATCGGTTCTTATATCGGTGAGAAAAGTCATGAAATTACATACGTAACACGGACTACTCAGCAAGCGCATAAACTTAGGACGCTTGGGCTTACACGATTCAACCCTACTGGCGGAAAGGTAAATATCCGTGTAGATGCGGTTGACGAAATCGGACAAGCTCCGACAGAGGCGTTATGGATAGTTGCAGTGAAATATCATCATCTTTCAAACATTGAGAGAGAATTGCAGAAACTCCCCTTAACGACACGTCTAGTATTTATTCAAAATGGTCTCGCGCATCTTCAATGGATGGAGAATTTAAAACAAGAACAGCTATACATAGCGACAATAGAACATGGAGCAATGAAAAAAGATGAGACCACGGTTCATCATAAAGGGGTAGGGCTGACTAGAATCGCCCCCTTCAAACAAACGTCAAGAATAAGACTGGACATATCAAGCATCCAATCGTCTTCTTTTGAAATAGACTTAATGGATAATGCTTATGGCATCGTACTAAGAAAAGCAATCTTGAATGCGTGCATCAACCCGATCACCGCAATTTTACATATTAAAAACGGGGAATTGATTTCCAATCAATATGCAAACCAGTTGATGAAAGACTTATTCAATGAAATTCAAGAAGCCTTTCCTGAAATCAGGACAATGTTGTCACTCGATGACGTCTATGCACTTTGTGGGAAAACTGCACTTAATTATTCATCGATGTTGCAGGATCTTCAGTACCGGAGGAAAACGGAAATTGAACCAATCGTGGGAGCCATCATTCAATTGGCCTCAACAAGAAATAAGGAGCTACCGTTAATGAAATCGCTATATCATATAGTTCTGGCCATGGAAGAAAAGGGTGATTCAATTGAGTAATTTACTTCTGTCCGTTCTCAGTTTCCTATTAATATTTCCAATCATCATTTTCCTGGCCGTTTTATTCACTTCCGTAAAAGTGAACCGAAAACCTGCACGGGCATTCGGACACGCAGCGGATGCGACGACCATTCTTTTGTTTTTTGCAGTACCCATTGCTATCCAATCCTTATTTCAAATAGATACGTCGGGATTCATTATCGGCATTGCTTTAATCATCAGCTTGATATTGACCACGATTGAGTGGAAATCTCAAAAAGAAATTGAATTGATACCGCTACTTCGGAAAATATGGAGATTTCTGTTCTTGATACTAAGCCTAACCTACTTTATTGTATGGAGTTTAGGACTTGTTCTAAAAGTGATGGAATACGTTAAATAGTCCCTGGCAAGTCGTTTGTTTTTCCTGTGTTGCCAGCAAATGCTATACTCGATTTGTATTTAGAAGCAAAAGGGGTTTACCATGATGAAATTTGACCAAATAGAACAACCAAATAGCAGTTCTTTCTTAGCTGATTTTCATGCCCAAAAGGAAGAACTTACCACGTATTTTCATTACATGCCAAACAAGGAATCTTACGAAAAACGGTCATCTGCACTGAAATCTCATCCTGTGAGAAGACATCAATTGACCGAAGTTATTCGAGAATATATGTCTGCACTCCCGCAAAGTGACAAGGTGGATTTGCACTTGAAAGAGTTAGGAGAAAATGCGCTAGTTGTCATCGGTGGTCAGCAAGCGGGCTTACTGACCGGTCCTCTTTATTCTGTACATAAAGCGATCTCGATTATCCTGTTGGCCAAACAACAACGCGAAGCCTTGGGAATCCCGGTTGTGCCTGTCTTCTGGATTGCAGGTGAAGACCATGATTTGGACGAAATCAATTCGACGTTCACGGCGATTAACGGTCGTTTGCAAAAACATACCTACAATGATCGACCGAATCGTAAACAAATGGCATCCGAGACACCTGTCGAAGCTGAGAAATTGCAATCTTTCATCCATGATGTATTCAGGCAGTTTACGGAAACGATTCATACAAAAGACTTGCTTCACAGATGCTTGAAATTCACTGAGAAGGCGACCACATATAGTGATTTTTTCACATCTATGATGCATGACTTTTTTGCTAAGGAAGGTTTGTTGTTGATTGATGCAGCATATGGACCGCTTCGTCAATATGAATCTCCTTATTTCGAGAAAATGGTCGGACAGGCTAAAGAGGTTGCGGCACTTGTTGTTGAACAGGAAAAACACTTTAAAGAGGCGGGCTATGGACAGCCAATTCAAGCTTCGATGGATAGTGCGAACTTATTTTATGTTAAAAATGGAGAACGCTACTTATTGAAGGTGCAAGATGGGGTGTTTTTCAATGAAACTGCCGATATTCATTTCACACAACAGGAACTTCTAGACGTAGCCAAATATCAACCGGAACGATTAAGTAATAACGTGGTGACACGCCCTCTCATGCAGGAAATGGTGTTCCCGGTCCTGGCATTTGTCGGTGGTCCAGGGGAGTTGGCCTATTGGGCTGCTTTCAAAACGATGTTCGAACACTTTGATATGGAGTTGCCGGTGATGGTGCCCCGGTTATCAATGACATTGGTCGATAGAAAGTCCAAACAGTATATGGATGAGCTGGGAATCCATGTTGAAAATGTATTTGACGGGTATTTACAAACCCATAAACAAGCCTTTATGGATGACATCAAAGATCATGAAGCAGAAGACATGATTCTCGAAATCCAGCAAACACTCCAGGAGCAATACAAAAAACTGGCTGATCATTTAGCTGCAACCGGCCCAGTACTCGGACAACTAACAGAAAAAAATATGCAGTTTCATGAAAAACAGTTTCTGTATTTGAGACGTAAAGTCGAAGATTCAAATTTGCTGCGACATGATGTGAAAATGAGAAAATACAATCATTTAGAAGGCAATCTTTTCCCGGAGTATACTTTGCAAGAAAGATGGTTCAGTCCATTCGTTTTTTTAAATGAAATGGGGCCATCGTTCATCGATGAGCTATTAGCTCAGCCCTTTGAATTTAATGGTAAGCATTCAATACTCACTTATTGATATCAAAAGCTGTCTCATTTATCAGATGAGACGGCTTTTTTCTATGGTGGAAAAGGCTCTATTCGTGTTTCATTAAGTACTTTTTTCACATTTTTTGACGTATGGTAAGAATTTTTCAATTATTGGTGGAGGAAAGTGGGGGGATGTGGTACATTAATGACAATAAGTGGGGTGAGTAGCATGTTCATGGGAGAATATCAACATAGCGTTGATGCGAAAGGACGTCTCATAATTCCGGCAAAATTTCGGGATCACCTTGAAGAGACTTTTGTTCTTACACGTGGTCTTGATAACTGCTTGTTCGGTTATCCTATGAATGAATGGCGAAAACTCGAGGAAAAATTAAAAGCGCTTCCTGTTACGAAAAAAGATGCCCGTGCATTCACGCGATTCTTCTTTTCCGGTGCAACAGAAGTTGAAATTGACAAACAAGGCCGAATCAACATCCCCAGTACGTTGCTTACTCATGCAAAAGTGGAGAAGGAATGTATCGTACTCGGTGTTTCCAACCGAATCGAGATTTGGGCGAAGGATTCATGGACCACTTACTTTGACGAATCTGAAGACTCTTTCAATGACTTGGCTGAAAATATGATTGGTTTTGATATTTAACGTAAATTTTATTTGTAATTTAATTAGGAGGACGATACGTTGTTCAACCATACTACAGTATTGCTTCAAGAAACCGTTGACGGATTGAACATTCGTCCGGATGGAATATATGTGGATTGCACACTCGGAGGTGCAGGACACAGTGAATATCTGGTTCAGCAATTAAATGATCAAGGAAGATTGATCTGTTTTGATCAGGACACCACAGCGATAGAAAATGCGAAAATCCGGTTGACAAACCATCTTGATAAAGTGACGTTTGTCCATGCAAATTTCCGCTATATAAAAGAAAAGTTGAATGAACTTGGCATTGAAAAAGTTGATGGAATTCTTTATGACTTAGGTGTATCTTCCCCACAACTTGATACTCCGGAGAGGGGTTTCAGCTATAACCATGATGCACCGCTGGATATGCGGATGGATATGACCGCACCGCTTTCAGCGTACCATGTCGTCAATGAATGGGATTTCAATGATTTGATGCGTATCTTCTACCGCTATGGGGAAGAAAAATTCTCGAAGCAAATCGCTCGAAAAATTGAAGAAGCAAGGAAACATGCACCTATTGAAACAACCGGGCAACTGGTGGAATTAATCAAGGACGGCATACCTGCTCCGGCAAGAAGAAAAGGCGGGCATCCTGCCAAACGTGTATTCCAGGCAATTAGAATCGCCGTTAACGATGAACTGGGTGCTGCGGAACAATCACTGCAGGATGCAATTGACTTGCTGGCTGTAAATGGGCGTATTAGTGTCATCACCTTCCATTCACTTGAAGACCGCATTACGAAGACCATTTTTAAAGAGGCTGCATCCTACCCGGAATTACCACCGAATTTACCGGTCATTCCTGAGGGCATGGAACCCACGTTGAAGTTGGTCACACGTAAACCGATTTTGCCAAGTGAAGAGGAATTACTTCATAACAATCGCTCGCGATCAGCAAAACTTCGAATTGCCGAAAAAATAAAGGATAAAGGAAGTGTTTAGATGGCAATGCACGCAAGAACAGAATCCACATACATAAAGCAGCCTGTCGTTAATCCACAGCCTGTCCACCAACCGTCGGTAAAACCGAATCGAAAAGTTTTCACAAAAGGGGAAAAAGTATTGTTTGTTCTTTTTGTGACTGCTATCACGCTATTTTCGGTAATGATTTTACAAACGCAAGCAAGTATTCATGCTTCTACTCAAGAGATTCATACAATTGAACAACAGATTGATGAAACAAAAAAACAAAATACAGATTTGTCCATTCAAGTAAGTGAGCTCTCTACGTATGAACGTGTTTGGGAGAAGGCTAAAGCATTAGGCTTGAAACTGAACGAGCAAAACGTGAAGGTTGTGCCGGGACAATGAAGAAGAAATTTCGATTTCAATGGGGAGCCTTTCTGATGTTTTTGTTCTACGGAGGGCTCTTTTTTCTATTGTTGTCACGGATGATCTTCATCCAGGCCACGGGAGAAGCTGAAGGGCAGGCTTTGGCTGCAAAAGCTGCCGCCAAATATGAACGAGAGCAAATTATCAGTGCAAGTCGAGGGAAGATTCTGGACCAGAATGGGGAAGTAATTGCCGAAGATACGTTGAGTTACCGGATGATCGCGATCCTGAGTCCGGAAGCAACAGCTGATGCAAAGAACCCGAAACATGTAAACGACATAGAGAAAACAGCAAACGTACTTGCGGAATCTATACCGTTGCCTAAAGAAAAAATTGTGGAACGCCTTTCAAAGGAAGATGTCTATCAAGTGGAATTCGGTGCTGCAGGACGTGACATCAGCCATGAAGTCATGAAGAAAATTGCAGATCAGAAATTACCGGGAATTATCTTTGTAAGGGATCTGAAACGTTTTTATCCTGGAGGCACTTTTGCTTCGCATTTGATCGGTTTCGCTATCAAAGAAGAACAGGAAGATGGAAAGTTCAAGACTATCGGAAAGATGGGACTGGAATCCATTTATAATGAACAGTTGACTGGTAAGAACGGCAAAGTCCAGTACGATAGTGATTTATGGGGCTACTTGTTGCCGAACTCCGAAGAAATGGTAACACCTGCACAGGATGGGCACAATATTCACCTGACGATTGATAGTACAGTCCAGAACTTCTTGGAAGACGCCATGAGCAGGGTGGAAGAACAATATTCCCCTGAAAAGATGGTGGCGATGGTCGCAGATCCGAAGACCGGAAAAATCCTGGCAATGAGCCAGCGACCTTCTTTTGATCCCGAGACACGTGAAGGGCTGAAAACAAATTGGTTGAATGAAACAATCGAAAATACCATTGAGCCGGGTTCCACGATGAAAACATTTACTGTGGCCGCCGCGATGGAAGAGAACAAGTGGGATCCAAATGCTTACTACCAATCGGGCCAATATACATTGTATGACCGTACCATCCGGGATCATAACCGAAGTGGATGGGGCACGATTACATTCATGGAAGGGTTTCAGCGCTCATCAAACGTAGCCATGGCTTATTTGCTTGAAAGACTAGGGGATAAACCATTTTTGGAATACCTCGATGCATTTGGTTTCGGGCACAAAACCGGTATTGATTTGCCGAATGAAGCAAGTGGGAAAATCATCAGTCAATACCCTGTTGATCGGCTGGTTTCAACATTCGGTCAAGGTTCCACGGTGACTCCGATGCAACTGATTCAAGCAGAAACGGCAATTGCCAATGATGGAGTCATGATGAAACCTTATGTAATTGATAAAATCGTCAACCCTTTGACGAAAGAAATCATGCACGATTCAAAACCGAAAGAAGCCGGAAAACCCATTTCTGCTGATACAGCAAAGAAAATGAGAGAACTGCTCGCAACTACAGTTACTGCGGAAGCGGGAAATGCCAAGCGATTCAAACTTAATGATTATACAGTGGCTGGAAAAACCGGTACCGCTGAAATTCCTGATAAAAACGGAAGATACCAATATGGCTGGGACAATTACCTATATTCATTCCTGGGTATGGCACCGGCTGAAGACCCACAATTGGTGGTTTATGTAGCGGTATCCAAACCGAAACTGGAACCTGGTGAACCTGGATCCGTTCCGGTATCGGAAATTTTCAAGTCTGTAACCGAGAATAGTTTAAAATACTTGAATATAAAACCTGAAGAAATGAAATCCATACCTGCTGTTTCACTGCCAGAATTAAAAGACAAGAATATTACCGATGCCCGTAACCAATTGAATGACCTGAAATTAAACCCGATAATCATTGGGGATAGCGGGAAAGTGAAAGAACAATATCCTGAAACTGGGACAGAACTACTTCCGGGAAGCATAGCCTTCTTGAAATCGAACGGACCTATCACGATTCCGGACTTCTCAAATTGGTCTAAACGACATGTTTTGGTGTATCAACAGTTATCAGGACTAAACATTGAGGTAGTAGGCGAAGGGTACGTGGTAAGTCAAAGCGTCTCGACAGGCACAGTAGCCCAAGGTCAAACCCCGATTGTCATAAAATTAGAAACGCCAGAAGAAACAAACTCAAAACCAGATCCAGCAACGGTTGAAGCTGAAGAAGAAACACTCCCTCAGGATTAAACATTGAATAGGTGCTCCTTTCTTATCATACCTTGTTAAAAACAGGGTGTGATTAAATGAAGGCAGGAGTGCCTCTTCAGTTGAAAATCAGAGTTCGGACAATGGTTCTTCTCTTTTTTTGCCTAGGTATTGCATCATTGGGAAAACTTGTTTTCATGCAGTTTTTCCAATATGAATGGCTGACCCAAAAAGCGGAAGAGAATTGGGACCGTGAAATACCTTTTTCACAGACGAGAGGAAATATTCGTGACAAGGATGGAGAATTGATAGTCGGCAGCAAATTGGCACCAACTTTATATTTTATGCCTGCACAAAACAAAGATGTGGAAAGTGCGGCTGCAAAATTGAGCGGAGCTCTTGGCATCGATCAAAAAAAACTGGTCGAGCAAATGAGCAAAAAAACCTTTTTGATTAAATTGGCTCCTGAAGGCAAAAATATTGAACTGGGCAAAGCATTCGAGATACAGTCATTGCAAATACCCGGTCTTTACACGGGTGTCGATTATGTCCGGGATTATCCGCATGATGAATTATTGTCCAGATTGCTTGGCTTTACAGGGTATGATCATCAAGGATTGGCGGGCATCGAATACCAGTATAATGAATATTTGACTTCCACCGAGTCAACTTTGCGACTTTTCACGGATGCAAAAGGAAAATCCCTTCCCCATGTAAATGATGAATGGGGTGCGGGTACAGATGGTGCATCGGTTGACTTAACAATTGATTTGGATGTCCAGCAAATAATGGAGCGTGTTTTGTCACAAGCTATGGAAAAATATGATGCAGATCAGGCCATGGGAATCGCCATGAATCCGAAAACAGGTGCAATATTATCATTGGCATCCTTCCCAACTTTCCATCCATTGGAATATGACAAAGTAAGTCCGAGCGTTTATAATCAGAACTTGCCCGTCTCGATGACTTTTGAGCCTGGTTCCACTTTTAAAATCATCACCCTCGCGGCTGCATTGGAAGAAGGCAAGGTGGATTTAGAAAAAGACACCTTTTTCGATCCAGGATATGCAATGGTAGAGGGCACTCGACTGCGTTGTTGGCAAAGACGTGGCCATGGACAGCAAACGTTTCTGGAAGTGGTAGAAAACTCTTGCAACCCCGGATTTATTGAGCTTGGTCAACGTGTGGGGAAAGATAAGCTTCAATCTTACATACGGGAGTTCGGATTTGGGCAAAAGACAGGATCATCGATTGCGGGTGAATCAACAGGCATTTTGTTTTCAAAAGAAGCATATGGGCCAGTCGAGCATGCGACGACCTCTTTTGGTCAAGGGATATCGGTAACACCAATTCAACAAGTTCAAGCAGTTTCTGCAGCAGTCAATGGCGGAAAATTGTTTCAACCATACGTAGTGCAGCGAATTTATAATGAGCAAACGAATGAGGTAATCTTGGAAAATACACCGACTGAAGTGCGACAGGTCATTTCCGAAGAGACTTCCATACAAGTTCGTGAAGCATTGGAATCAGTTGTGGCGAACGGATCTGGACGCAATGCATTCCGTGATGCAATGAGAATCGGCGGGAAAACAGGTACGGCTCAGAAGGCAGTTAACGGTCGTTATGTAGAAGGGCAATACATTGTATCGTTTATTGGTTTTGCGCCTGCAAACGATCCGGAAATCGTCGTGTACGTGGCTGTGGATAATCCGAAGCATGTTTTGCAGTTCGGTGGGGTAATAGCGGCGCCTTTGGTAGGGGAAATCATCGAAGACAGCGCTCCTTTTATCGGTTTTGATTACAATAAAGACCAAATTGATAAAGAATACCGATGGGGTGACCGCATCGAGCGCAGAGTACCATCACTGGTCGGAGAAGAAAAAAATAAAATTGTCATGATTGATGAGCCTTTCAAAATCGAATGGCATGGGACCGGAACAAAAATAGTATCCCAACTTCCAAAAGCAGACAGTTTATTGTCTATTGATGGCACAATTCATTTATACTTAGGTGAATAATAACGAAAACAATTGTTTATTTGAAGGAGAATACATATGACACTCGCAACAACACTTATGATTGTAGGGATCGGTTTTTTACTTACGGTTCTCTTGACTCCACTTTTCATCCCAATATTGAAGCGGATGAAGTTCGGTCAAAGCATCCGGGAAGAAGGTCCGCAATCCCATATGAAAAAAGCAGGTACACCTACTATGGGAGGACTTGTCTTCATTCTCTCCATTGTTCTCACAACTCTTGGAGTGGCTTATTATTTGGAGATGCTGACAACACAAACGATTGTTTTGGCTCTAGTGTTTGCTGGGTTTGGTTTTATCGGTTTTATGGATGATTTCATTAAAGTCGTCCTTAAGCGAAATTTAGGATTAACATCCTTACAAAAATTAATCGGGCAAATCATCATTGCCATCGCTTCCTATTTCTTGCTTCAGCAAGGTCCCTTTGAAACGGACATCAAAGTTCCGTTTACGGAATGGTCATTCGATCTTGGAATCGGCTATGTCGCATTCTTGATTTTCTGGCTTGTAGGTTTCTCAAATGCCGTAAACTTGACAGATGGTCTTGATGGACTGGTGTCTGGTACTGCTTCAATAGCGTTCACCGCATTCGGAGTTTTGGCACTGGTCTATCATCAACAAGATATTGCGATATTTGCATTTGCAGTAACTGGGGCACTTCTTGGATTTTTGATCTTCAATGCAAATCCAGCGAAAGTTTTTATGGGCGACACTGGAGCCCTGGCTCTTGGTGGTGCTCTTGCAATGGTGTCGGTATTGGTCAAACAGGAACTGCTGCTTGTACTGGTAGGAATTGTTTTTGTAGCTGAAACCTTATCGGTGATTCTTCAGGTCATCAGTTTCAAAACGACAGGCAAACGCATTTTCAAGATGAGTCCGATTCATCACCACTTTGAAGAGTCAGGTTGGTCAGAATGGAAAGTCGTTATTGTATTTTGGTCAACTGCTTTTCTGGCTGCATTTATCGTCGTAATGATGGAGGTCCTGTAAATGAAACACATCACAACGTTCACTTCAAAAAAAGTATTGGTTCTGGGTCTTGCCAAAAGTGGGGTGGCAGCAGCCGAACTTCTTCATAAATTAGGTGCATTCGTAACTGTGAATGATGCGAAACCTTTTGAAGAAAGTCCTGATGCCCAGGATTTGCTAAGCAAAGGAATAACAGTTATTTGTGGAAGACATCCCGAAGACTTGCTTGACGAAGGTTTCGAATATGTCATTAAAAACCCAGGTATCCCTTACCATAATCCGATTGTACGTGAAGCTGTGGCAAATGGCATTCCCGTATGGACCGAAATGGAATTGGCATATTTGATAAGTGAAGCCCCGTTTATCGGAATAACGGGATCAAACGGGAAAACCACCACCACTACTTTACTTTTCCATATGCTCAATCAGGGTGGTCAAAAACCAATGATCGCTGGAAATATAGGAACTGTTGCTTGTACGGTTGCGGAAATCGCCAGACCGGAACAAGTAATCGTTACAGAACTTTCTTCATTCCAATTAATGGGGATAGATTCGTTCCGACCAAAGATTTCGATTCTTACCAACTTGTATGAAGCACATTTGGACTACCATGCTTCATTCGAAGAATACGGAGAAGCTAAATTTGCGGTAACAAAAAATCAAATGTCCGAGGATGTTTTCATTTACAATTCGGACCAACCCGCTGTCGCAGCATTTGCAAACAGATCAAATGCAAAACTCTTGCCTTTTTCAACAAAAGGAAGACTGGAAATAGGCATCAGTGCAGATAATGAGTGGATTTATTGGATGGGCGAACCCTATCTTGAAAGAAAACCGATTGCTTTGCCAGGAGAGCACAACCTTGAAAATATTTTGGCAGCAGTTGCGGCGTCGATATTAATGGATTGTCCGAAAGAAACAATTCAACATGTACTGGCGTCATTCACTGGAGTGAAACATCGAACACAGTTTGTAAGAGAGTGGAAGCAACGCAAATTCTACAATGATTCAAAAGCCACAAATACTCTTGCAACAAAAAGTGCCCTTGCCGCATTCGAACAACCAATCATCCTGATAGCAGGAGGTTTGGATCGTGGGCATTCATTCGAGGAAATGCGCATCTCCATGGACAATGTCAAAGCAATCGTTTCCTTTGGGGAAACAAGTGACCGACTCATTGACTTCGGAACTACTTGTGGAGTGAAACTTCTCCATAAAGTGGAGAATATTCAGCAGGCTGTCAAAGTTGCTGCCGATTTATCGGAACCTTTGGATGTTATTTTACTTTCACCTGCATGTGCAAGTTGGGATCAATATGCTAACTTTGAATTGCGTGGAGACGACTTTATCGATGCTGTTTTCCAAATTTAATAAATTTATCACCGCATGAAGGGATGCCAAAACTGCAGAACAAACCTACACAAGTTTTTTTGTTTACTAGTTTACTATTAACAGTCATTGGGTACTTTTTTGTTTATTCTGCCGGTTCTTATTGGGGGGCAGTCCATTACGAGGATAGTCTTCCTTTCTTTTGGAAACAAGCAATGTATGGATGCTTAGGGATGTTATGTGCATGGGTAATCATGAAATTTCCATTTATCCATACCCGCAGGTTTTGGGTCGGAGCTTATATCGTTTCCATTCTTCTGTTATTTGCTGTTTATATCCCTGGTCTGGGGGTCGTTCGAAATGGTTCCCAGAGCTGGATCCAACTTGCAGGGTTCAGTTTACAACCAGCGGAATTCGTGAAAATCTCAGTGATGGGATTTTTATCATGCATTTTGGCGAATGCAACCAGTAAAAAGTTAAAGTCATTTTTGGTGCCCATGCTGGTTTGTTTGGTTCCTGCAGGCATTATTATGGTGCAACCAGATTTCGGTTCTGCATTCCTTTTGATTGTGGGAAGCTTTTCCTTGTTATTTATTGCGGGGCTGCCAATTCGCTTTTTTATCAGCATTGGAGTACTTGGGATTGTAGGTTTAATTGGCCTGATTGTTTCCGCACCTTATCGCTTGCAGCGTATTTATGCGTTCCTGGATCCATGGCAAGACCCATTGAACAGCGGATTCCAGGGGATTCAGTCGTTACTAGCCATAGGTCCATCAGGGTTGTTTGGACATGGTTTCGGTCAAAGCCGGCAAAAGTTTTTGTATTTGCCGGAACCTCAAAATGATTTCATATTCTCGATAATTGTTGAAGAAATGGGATTCTTGGGTGCCATTGTTCTAATTGGCTTGTTTTTGCTGTTTTTATATACAGGCTATCGTTTGGCAATCAATGCACCTACTAAAGTAGGTTTTTATGCAATTGCTGGTCTTCAGTCCATGATAGGGTTCCAAATCTTTTTGAATATAGGGGTTGTCATTGGGCTATTCCCAGTAACCGGTGTGACGTTGCCGTTTATAAGTTACGGTGGGTCTTCACTTCTGTCAACTTGGCTGATTGTAGGCCTCATACTCCGTTTTTCAAAAGACTGAAATAGCAGGAAAGGAGTGAATAACGTGGATAAAATTATCGACATAGAAGATCGCATCCCCACATTGAGAGAGCGCCGTAAAAAAAGAACAAATCGCAAATTCACGTTATTGCTCGCTATTTTCCTGATAACACTTCTTGGTCTCCTCTACTTCCAATCTCCGTATAGTCATGTACAAACGATTAAGGTAAAGGGCGCTAACCTAGCGTCAGGTGAAGAGTATATCGAACAAAGTGGGTTGCAAAAAGGACAATCCATGTGGGAAATCAGGACAAGCAAAGCGGAAGAATTCCTGAAACAAAACACATGGATCCAAGACGTCAATATTGAACGAGATGGATTGACATCGGTTGCTATCGAAGTGATGGAATGGAAAAAAGCAGCGTATATAGAGTCTGAAGAGGGCTACGATCTATTGCTGGAAAATGGGACGGTGTATAGAGGGAACCAGGAAATCGGTGTCTTGGATGCCCCTCTGTTAAGCAATTTCGATAATAAAAAAACAACGATTCGTATGGTAAATGAACTTGCTAAATTAAATGAGGAAGTATGGTCGATGATTTCGCAAATTGAATCCGTTCCAACTGAAAGTGACCCTTATCGAATACGTCTGTTCATGAATGATGGATTTGAAGTCCGAGCAATCATTTCTTCATTTGCTGAAAAAATGAATTATTACCCGTCAATCATTGCCCAAATTGGGGAAACTCAAAAAGGAGTGATCGATATCGAAGTGGGATCATTTTTCCAGACGTATCTAGACGAGTATAATCCACAACCTAAAGAGGAGGAGGGGGAAAATGAAGAAACTCCAGAATAAACCAACTCGATCGGTCGTGAATAAACGCATTATTTTTTCTATTGTCTGCTTAGTGCTGGGCTTCATCCTGGCTTATTCATATAGTTTATCAAGCAGTAAGAAATTAAGTGGGGAAACTGTTAGTAACAAATACTTTGAACAAGAGGAACGCTACCGTGAAGATCTCATCCAGCAAAAAGAACGAAATAAAGAATTGGCAGATGAATTGGTAGCAAGGCAGCAACAAGTTCGTGAAATTGAAAAGTCCCTTTCAGGCAGTGAAGAACAATATGATAATTTGATTGAAGAAGCTGAAGATTTACGTCTTCTACTAGGCGTCCTGCCTGCAACGGGGCAAGGTGTGACTGTACAGTTGGAGGATGCTGAATACAATCCTGAATCTGTCAACCCCAATGACTATATCGTTCATGAAAGCCATGTCTTTCAAGTGCTGAATGAATTGAAAATCTCGGGAGCGGAAGCCATTACCATCAATGGCCAAAGACTGCATGCAAATTCTTATATAAAATGCAATGGACCTGTTATCACTATTGATGGACAACCCTACCCCGCGCCTTTTGTTATTGAGGCAGTAGGGGACCCATCCGTCCTGCTGCCATCACTGCAATTGTCAGGTGGTGTACTGGATCAACTGGTCAACGACAATATCGTCGTGACAATTGAGGAAAACTCGAAAATAAAAATGCCAGCACTATAAGACATTCTTACATCCATAGCATTAATTTTTCCAAAAGAAAGGAGCGGTTCGATGAGACAAGGCGTTTATGTCCGCTTCACGATAATTCTACTGATTGTGGGATTTATGATAGCTGTCCAATATAATACAGTCCAAAAACCAGAATCACGTGATACTCGTGATATATGGGAAATCAGACAAGAGCTTTCAGCGGAAAAGCAGCTGCATTCCGAGCTTCTTTCTGATATTAGGGAAGTTAATGAAACCATAACAAAATATGAAAACCTCCAATCAGAAAGTCCTGCTCAAGCATTAAATGACACGCTGGAAACCTTGCGAGAAAAAGCGGGTTTAACGGAAGTAACAAGTCCGGGATTGGAATTGACCATTGAACCTTCCGTTGAAGGAATCGTCCTCGGTCAAACTGTTTCAACCATTTCACCGGATTTGCTAGTCCGCCTACTGAATGAAATAAATCGATTTAATGGGCATCATATATCCATAGATGGCAAACGGATCATCCAATCCTCACCGATACGTGATATCAACGGACAAACAACGGTCAATAGTCTGGTCGTCCAGACGCCGCCATTTAGCATTCTGATTGGAACGGATACATTGGAAGATGCCGAAAAGTTGTATAATCATTTGAAATCGTCCATGATTGCCGATGACTTTTTCATCGATAATTTATCCTTGAGGATTGGTGAACCTGAAAATATGGTGACCGTTCCAGCATTCGACCAAGAACTTGAAAATAATTACTTGAAAAATACATCGAAAGGGGATTAATGTATGTGGCTTCCATTGCTCGGCTTGATATTAGGAATTTCTCTCGGATTATTAACGGATATTGAGATCCCTTCGGTGTATGAAAACTATTTGTCAATTGCAGTTTTGGCTGCATTGGATACCCTTTTCGGGGGGGTAAGGGCGCAATTGCAACATGTTTATGATGACAAAGTATTCGTTACGGGTTTTTTCTTTAATATAGCACTAGCTGCTGGTCTCGCTTTTCTCGGGGTTCACTTGGGTGTGGATCTGTACTTAGCCGCCATTTTTGCTTTTGGAGTACGGCTTTTCCAGAACATTGCAGTGATTCGTCGAATCATTTTGACCAAGTGGTCGGAAAGAAAAGGGACTATTGGCTAAAAAACAGGCGAATAGAAGGAAAATTTACAACTTTTAACGATTTTGCTTAGACAAGCTTGATAGAATGCAATAGAATGATGAGTAAAGAGTTGTTGAAG
>Ga0209013_10002045_pt1 | contig 18491 bp, 21 predicted proteins | sample Cruoilmetagenom2_FD_187291 | JGI IMG/M metagenome (GOLD analysis project Ga0209013, IMG submission 187291) | Oil polluted marine microbial communities from Coal Oil Point, Santa Barbara, California, USA - Sample 2 (SPAdes) (version 2) | ecosystem: Environmental > Aquatic > Marine > Oil seeps ...
ATCAAGATCATGATTCTTCTGACATCTGATGTAGGATCTGTGTAGATTCGATTGTGACATTTAGGATGGTGGAAAATTCAATTTATACGAAAGTCATGTATTACAAGTTACCCGCGCAGGTCATCAAAGACTGAGTATGAGAAGCAGATAATCTCTGAGATGCCTCGTTATCAGGAAATTGTTTCTGACATGCTCTCTTCCATTCTCTCCAAGTTTCTGTGCGAGTTCTGGATTCTTCAGAAGATCTGCGATGTGCTGTGCCGCACCTTCCGACGAATCCACGAGATAGCCGGTGACGCCATTGAGAATCTGTAGTGGGATTCCGCCGGTTGCGCCACCGACTACGGGTTTTCCCTTCCAGAGCCCTTCTGACACAACCAGTCCGAAGCCTTCTTTCAGCGATTTCTGCATGATCACATCGGATGCCCGCTGAAACGCATTGATCTCGATCTCTGTGAACGGCGGGGAGCCGATCAAGACGTGAATATTCTCGTCGTAATCGGCTTTCTCTATAATCTCGCAATAGACCTCCATTCCTTCGGGGTCGTCTGCTGCAACCCCGCCTGCGAGCAGAAGCTGGCAGTCGATCTGTTCTTTCACCCGTTTGTACGCATCGATTGTTCCTGGAAGATCCTTCAAGCGGTCAAACCGCGATATCTGCGTTATGATTGGCTTATCTCTCGTGATTTCGTATTTGTCAAGTACCGCATCAATCTCGCTCTCAGAGAGTTCGATGTTCTTGTCGCTCAATGGATCGATTGATGGCGGCACAAGAAACTGCCTGTTCTTCAGGTCAGGTCTTGCAAAGAGCGGCGCAGAGAAGATGGATGCATCGTATCTCGAGACAAACTTCTTGAGGAAGTCCCAGACAAGAGCGTTCGGGTTTGAAACGTCGATGTGACACCGCCATATCCACTTACCAACATCCTTATCCTTTGCACGTATCATGGCTGCCGGCTGGGGATCGTGCATGAAGACAAAATCGGAATCAATGTCCATCTCCTCGGAATTGGTCTCGTTCCAGCGTAGATACGTATCAAACATCTCCTGTTTCATGACCAGTTCATTGACCTGTCGCCCGAGTCCGTACGAAGTATCCGGACGGTCATAATTACACACATCAATTACGCCATTCAGGCTGCCATGGAGCGCGTTGTGGAAGCTTTTTGTTACTGAATAAAACTTGTCGTCGCCTCTTATCGCACTCCACTCGGTATCAACATCCAGTCCATTGAATAACGGAACCAAACTGGATAGAATCTCCGCAACACCCCCGCCGGTGTAGGTGGCGTTGATGTGCTGAACACTGCCAGTCACGTTTTCAGCGAGCCGTTCCATGTACTCGAGAGGACGTCTCCCGACGATCTCCTCATAGTCCCAGATCGATCTCTTCTTCTTCAGGTTTATGGATTTCACAGATGTTGTTGGAGACACCTCTCCACATTCACCACGAGTTTGAATCTTCATTTTCTATCACCTCTCTTGCGTTGTTTCTGCCGGGGTACCGCAGATTATGTTGTGGTCTGCTGCAGTCACTCACAATCATACATACAGCATGAGCCCATATAAAACTATCGATTTATTAGCCAAATTTAAAGATACATAGCAAACTGTTATGATCGATCACAAAAAAATGAAAAGAAGCAGGTGCGAGCCCTGCTTATCTTCGTCGTCTATACACCGCAAGCATCAATGCGGTTACTGCAAGTAGCATTCCGAAACCGGGGATGCTCTTGTCGTCTGAATCAACGACCTCCACCTCTACTGGCTTCTCATCTGTGGGTGTTGCTTCTGCAGCCGTTGGTGTCTCCTTTACCTCTTTCTCTGGTGACCTACCATGGCAGACTGTGCACGCTGCCCCGGTATCACTGATCCCGATATTTGAGAGCAGGTGTATGCCCACTGCATCGTGACAGTTGCTACACGGTGGGATGATTATGTCGGTGCCTGCTGGGATATGGCACATCTCGCATGTCACACCAATCGGCAGGTGCAGGTTGTGCGGAATCTCAGTGACTGTTGCGTTCGGAGTGGTCCGGTGGCACTTGTAGCAGCCAGTCGGGTCGGACAGTTCTCCGTGTATGCTCGCAGCATCATCGTACACATGACATACCTGACAAGTGATCGCCATTCCTTCCGACTTTATCGGTTTGACGATGTCAGGCGCACTCTTGTGGCATTTCACGCAGCTATCCATGCCCTCACCGTGCACAGCGACAATATCTCCGTGACAATGTGCACATACGAGTTCTTTGCCTCCGAAGACATCGTAGTGCACACCCTCGAGCTCCTTGTGACAGAACGTGCAATCCTCGGTCGTAACCGCGCCGATGTGCACCTGGTGTATCGGACCAGAGTGACACTTGATGCACTGTGGTATGGCGATCTCGAACGCCTCGCCGTGGCATGCCTCACAGGTCACTTTTCCGAGATCGAGCTTCTGCTTGTGGATGATGTGGGGGTTATCCTTGTGGCAATCGCCACAGTTGACAGCGTCTGCTGTAAGCGTCAACGATGCGAACTGGGTCTCGACCTCTGCGCCGTACGCAACCGAAACCGACATAACGGCCAGAATCGCAACCACCAGAAGAGCAGTACAGAATTTACTTGTCATCTACTTATCACATCCTTGTTTAGATACATGATCTAGAATTATCATCCCTTCAATTATCCGCAGATGTTTATATGCTTTTCTGCGCAACACTTAAATTCATAGAGTATGTATGGATATGAACATGGCGAAGTCACATGGCGAGCGAAGAAAGACCCGACACAAATTGAGAAAACCTTCGAGAAGAAGGGGGTTATCAGCAGTCAGTAAAGTGATCCAGGAGTTTGAAATGGGGGATATGGTTCATATCATCATCGATCCGAGCGTGCACAGTGGAATGCCCAACCCCAAGTTTCATGGGCACACCGGAACGGTTGTGGCGCGGCGCGGTCGCGCATATATCCTGAATGTACGGGATGGCAATGCAATAAAGAACGTCATCACGTATCCACAGCACCTGAGTCCGCAGCAGTAAACGAGTGACAGCAGGATAACGAGGTCATGTATGATCGTAAAGAGGCTTATAGGTGAGGAACTGCTAACGGTCCCCGAAGCAAAGGAGATGCTGGATCGCGTCAAGGAAGAGAGAATTGAAGAGGGGGAACTCGGCTACGAACTGAGAAAGACGATTCGACATGTTGATGCTTTCTCGAAGATGGACGCCGGGGAATCACGCACTCTCGTGAATTCCCTTCTGGAATTGGAGAAGATGAAACCTGAAATTGCGATCAGGATTGTAGATATCCTCCCACAGACGAGAGATGAGCTTCGCAGCATCTATGCAAAGGAGCGATTCATACTGACCACCGACGATTTGGATCAGATGTTGGACCTCATAGCCGACTCAACATGAATTGAATAGAATGGATGGCGGGAGCGTTTTTATGCCATATAGCGATAAGAAATCTGGAAAGGAGAAGTATGCGTGGGTGCTGGATTATCTCCCTTATGGGGATCCGGATGATCCCAGACCTGCGTATCAGAAGAAACCATCCATACAGGGAATTGGCGAGACCTACTTTGTTCTGGTAGAGATGGTGCCGAAGGAAGGTATGGTGCCGCTGATCGGTGATCAAGTCCATATCGGGAATGATGGGCGCGATGTGATCGATCACGTGAAGCGTCGACTCGAATACGACGACCTGACGCATGGGGCAAAGAGCGAACTCGCGTATGTGTTGGAAAGTATAGTCCTGAGTGGCGAATCGCGTTTTGTCAAGTTCACAAACGAAGCATACCCCATATCAACCAGACAGCACATGCTTGAATTGCTGCCAGGCATAGGGAAGAAACTGATGTGGGCAATACTCGATGAGCGGAAGAAGGGAGGTTTCACAAGTTTCGAGGATTTAACCACGCGGGTTAAGGGCTTGCACAAACCAGAGACCATCTTTGCGCACCAGATCGAGAACGAACTCACAAGCGATGTCAGGTACCGCCTGTTCACAACCAAACCCCCGGAATCCCGACCATCGGAACCTTCCCGAAAGAGGGGAAGACGATAAGAAGATAGACGGGATGGCAAAATCCGATCAATACATCCTGATTGATGATCCGGTGCTACATCGCATAATCGCGTATGCCGGGTTGCGCGAGAGTGATGTGGTGCTGGAGATCGGTGCCGGAACCGGCGTTCTCACAGAGAAGCTTGCTGAACGCGCAGAGCGGGTGATCGCAATCGAATCTGATCCGTCTTTTGTCAGGTTACTGTATCAGCACTTCAAGAGCACGAATAACACAAATAACACGAACGTGGAGATTGTGCATGGCGATGCACTGAAAATTGAGTTTCCGCGGTTCAACAAAATCGTTTCAAATCTACCTTACTCGATTTCTTCGCAGATCACATTCAAATTACTCGAATATCCGTTTGAAACTGCGATTTTGATGTACCAGTACGAGTTTGCGAAACGGATGGCAGCATCTCACGGATCAAAGGATTATGGACGGCTTTCAATATCTGTTCAGTACAAAACCAATGTTGAGTTGCTCGAGATTGTGCCTGCCACAGCCTTCTCTCCGGAACCGAGCGTGCGATCCGCAATCGTGCGCCTCACCACGCGTGCGCCCGAATATGACGTCCTGAATTACGAGTTCTTCTCTAAATTCCTGAACGCTGTATTCTCCCAGCGCAGAAAGAAACTGAGAAACTCGATTAAGTCGTTTGCCGATATCAGGGGGATGGACATACCTGAGGATCTGCTGAACCTGCGACCCGAGGAACTGCCTGCTTACAGGCTGGCTGAGATATCAGATGGCATATATTCGCGTCTTTCAGGAGAATAGGGCGGTGCATCACTCTCTGCCAGCCAGAGCGCACATCGGGACTTCTTCAGCGCGGATGATATCCGGGACGTTGCTGTGATGATGCGCTGTTGCGGTCCACGCTTACCGCATGCGGATGCCGCAAATCCGGACGACCAGACCATCTCGTGACAACCCCTAATTAAATTCTTTCTTTATCTCCCCACATTTTGCGCAGCGGTATACCGTGTACTTCTTATGCGTCTTCAGGAGTTCGAACTCGTGGTCGCAGGGTGGCGGTGGCGCCTCCGGCTCTTCAGTCTCTTCTTGATCGTCTGGCTCTTCTGCAGGTTCGTCCCGCCCACGCACCGGTCTGAGCCCTGATTCGAGCTCATCCTGCCTCTCGCGGAATTCGTCGATGTAGGTGTGCGTATCGCAGAGTAGCAGGAACCGCTGGGTGTCGATGATCGCGATCAAATTCTCGAGGTTGTCCGGATCCAGAACCAGTTCCAGTTCGAACCGCCCCTCTTTGTGGACGGCAACGATACAACCATCGTCATCCCTGATCAGTATCCCTGCCTCATCAACAGCCTCCGGATAAGATTCGTCGAATATCTCTTCCGTGTCGACGAAAAACCGTGCCGCGCCTACAAGATAGTCCCCAGCCCCTTCGAAAAACTCTTTCATCACGTTCAAGTCGCCAGCTGTATGAAACTCCAAGGAAAGTTCCATACCATCATTCAAGATATCGATTGAACCTTTGTCACGATAACCGGTCGCAATCTCGAACTCCCTGGTGAATTCCTCCTGATCAAGGCGATACTTAAGATCGGCAAAGATCGGTGGTATATCGTCTATACTACACCCACCTTTATAGGAATCGTCGGTAGGGGCTATAATATGTGCTATGGTACATAGATCGCAGCAAAACTCCGCCTTCGGTTTGCATCGAAGGCAAAAGTTATCACGAGGCTCATAATCACCAGATACCAGACACGTCCTTCCCTGCTTATCATAATTCTTGCAGATGCAGCAGCACCCGTAGATCATCCAGTCTTCAGACTCAAGTATCTGGTCAACCTCCAGACGCCGGATGGTGCTATTGGCGTCGGTTGCCACATTGTTAGACGTATCCTTATTACCACACTTCTCTACAATTGCCCTCAGCCGGGGTATGATCTCGGGATTGTGCTGATCATATAAACAACTGCACAGATATGCCAGATCCCTGAAACGCCCCTCATCCGCGAACCGGTCAAGAAGTCCGACCATAAAATCAAACGACCGCGGGTCTCTGATCGCCGATAGTGTACCAAGCGTGTACGCCACGTCAATCGCATATCCATTTTCATCGACTGCCGGATTGTCCAGCCGATAAGTGATCTTCTCGATCAACGGCTGAATCGCTGATGTGCCGATTTTTTTCAGTGCCCCTGATACGTATCCGCACAGTTCGGAATCCATTGACTCAAGCGCACCGACCAACTGCAGGATAGCGGCTGGAGTTCCGATCTCTCGAAGTGTATCGACCGCGATTACGTATGTGTGCGTCTCTGTGTTGTGCAGGTATCCATTCAGAGGCTCAACCACCGTATCGCCCTCTTCTACCAGGCGATCTTTGAGATCGTCGAGCCTTGCCGCCAGTTCATCGTTCAAGTCCAAATCAAAGTAGAAGTAGCCATGTTCGATCATCCAATCATCGATCTCATCGATCAGATCGTCCAGCGCAGAGAGTGTTTCGTCCAGTGTTTCGTGCATAGGTCACACCATGGGACGTTATGGCTGGTATGTAGTACTATGCCTTGCGGTTTCATGGGGTGTGGCGATGCCGATAGAATCAAAGTGATCGAGATATGCCAGCCAGAGCGTGCATCACCCCCCCACCACACCCCTCACCCCTCGGCAAGCATTCGCGCCTCCCGGATATTCCCGACATCGTCTCTTCGCTCATCGACCGGCGTTTCAAGTATCATCGGGAGCGTTTTAAGGACTTCATGATGTAATATGGCTCTGAATCCGTCTTCCCCGATCTCACCCATACTGATATGCTCGTGCCGGTCCACTCTGGAGCCCAGAGCGCCTTTTGAGTCGTTCAGGTGGATAAGTTTCAGCCGGTCGAGTCCGATTGTCCGGTCGAACTCAGCGAGCGTTTCGTCCAGCGCCTCAGCGGTTCTGAGTTCGTAGCCGGCAGCGAACGCGTGGCAGGTATCGAAACACACGCCCACAAGCTCGTCGTGCTTCAGTCCGTCGATGATTCGTTGTATGTCCGCAAAGCTCCCGCCCATGCTGTTCTTTGTGCCGGCGGTGTTCTCGAGAAGGAGCGTAACGCCCCTGTTTTCGCAGGTCGCCGCATCAACGGCAGATATTATACGCTCAAATCCTTCTTCCATGCCCTTTCCCAGATGGCTTCCGAGATGGGTCACAAGATACGGGATCTGCAGCGCGCTGCACCGTGCAATCTCGTTTGTGAGGGTATCGATTGAGCGGCTGTAGACATCCTCCTTCGGCGACGCCAGATTCGGCAGATATGGCATGTGGGCAACCGGTGGGTAGATTCCCGACTTTTCGATCCCCTGTGTGAACTTTTCGATCTGCTCGGTGGAGAGATCCTTAAACCGCCAGCTCCGTGGGTTTCTCGTGAATATCTGGAATGTGTCGCAACCTATCTTCTGCGCTCTCCCTACCGCCCGGTCTATCGAGCCTGCAATCGATACATGTACGCCAACCTTAACCATCGCAGGTTCTTGATGGCTCGATTACTATTTTATCTTGTTGGTCACGGCAAAGGTAATGCCGATGCGGCGAGAGATAGCCCACCATGATCTACGAACGATTGCGCACCGTACCGACCGCTGACGAGCTACTTGATCAGGCGTTCAGGCGTGCTCTGCGCCCTGCCAAGGCAGGGAAAGGGCGGGGAATCGTCAGCATCCAGCGGTCGATGGTTCAGACTGTAGCGGACGTTCTGTCGGTTCGTCTCCTGAAAACCGTGCACGACTTTCCCAATTTCGATGAACTGTCCCCGTTTTACTACGAATTGACAGAGACAATCGTCGGAATCGAAAGGCTCAAAATGTCGCTTGCATCTGTTCAGTGGGCAGGAAACAAGGTTCGCTCGATCGCACGTGACTATCAGAGGAAGATTGCGCATGGCGACCCGGTTCACGTTCGGAAGCAGGCTTATGCCAGGATCGCCTCAATCGTGCATGAAGTGGACGAAAACCTGCGTTTTCTGAATGATGCGCGAGGTAAACTAAGGAAACTTCCGGAAATATCCGGGGTTCCGACAATCATCGTGGCAGGCTACCCGAACGTGGGCAAATCGAGTTTTGTGAGGCGCGTGACCGATGCAAAACCCGAGATTGCCGCATATCCATTTACAACAAAAGGCATTTACATAGGGCATTTCTCTCGTGACAACCTGCGGTATCAGGTGGTGGACACGCCCGGTCTCCTTGATCGCCCGCTTGATTCCCGCAATTCGATTGAGTTGCAGGCGATATCAGCGCTGAAACACGTAGGAGACCTCGTACTGCTTCTGATCGACCCTGCCGAGCACTGCGGGTATCCGCTAACAGCTCAACTCAGCCTACTTCATGAAATCGAGCAAACGCTTGCAATCCCGGTTCTTGCTGTTGCAAACAAGTGCGATCTCGCCGACTTTCATGGCGAGTGGGAGTACAAGATCTCAACAGAGACCGGATACGGCGTGGACGATGTTGTGCAGCGGGCAATCGAGATCATGGGGGTCGCCGGACGCGAGCGTGAAGAAGATCTCGCGGGCGCTCGCAACACGGATATGGCGGTCTTGGCATGAAATGAACTTTGGCGGGCAGCATAGCCAATCAATTGTGCGGCGGTGCCGGAATCTTGGGGTGTATGCCGAACTCATCCCGTACACCACATACCGCGAGACGATCGAAGAGATGAATCCGCGGACAATCATCCTCTCGAGTGGACCATCAAGATATATATAACGCCCTTCACGCCTTTCTCGTTGAATTTGAGACTAAAAACGAGAAATACACGATGACGCAAGGGTACAAAGATTGGAAACCACTGAACACATCAGGATCGGGCATTTTATATCCGGCCTCCGCATACGTTCTCGTGGAAATCTGTACAGTCTTGCGGTTAGCTAAACACGTACATCTAAAGAACGTGCCCCGATAAATAAAACCGCAGAGTATTTTGAAGTCCCTTTAGCCATCCCAAAAATCCGTCACATCGAAGAAAACCGGCGATCCCGCTCCTTGTACTCCTGCTTTGCACCGGCATGCACAGCGATCCCCTGCTCCGCACAGAACCGGTTCAGCATCCCGTAGAACACCTCGTGCTCCTTTCTCGCGATAACCGCATTCCTGTGCGCTATCATCAGAATATCAGGGTAACTCCCGCGAATGATTGTCTCCGCACGGACGATGTCTGCGATGCGATCGATCTCGCCCGCGCCCTCGCCCGCGCACCAGACCGGAAACTCAATTCGACTCGGAAGATCGCCCATCCGCATGTAGAAGAACGCGATGCCCTCGCGATACCCCATGTATGCGTCGAGAACCGAGGGGTTGTCTGTTCCGCGGCGGTCGTCCCGGTTGCAGATGAATGCCTTGGTCCGGTCGCCCCAGTTCAGTTCATCCGCAAACATGACCGGATCAAAGAGTCTCTTCGTCTCCTTCAGTGCATAGATGTGGCGCATCAGCGTTATCACGTCTCTTTGCACGCTCACATCCACATATCCGATTATCGGATTTTTGGTCTCGTTCGACGCGTCGAGCAGCCGCATCATCGCATCGAGATACATCTCTTTTATATTTTTGCTCAGCACATTGATGTGCGAGAGAATCAGTGACCCATCGAGGAGTAGATACACGGAATCATGCGTGCGCATCAGGTCGATTAAGGCATCGCATTCCATTACAAAACGTCTGGCGTCCACAAATTCCTTGCCGAACGCGTACACACCTGCGTCTGCGAACTCATCAGGCGTAATCAGGGTTGCGCTCACGCGCTCCGCATACTCACGGCTGATCGTGTGTCTGTTGTAGACGCTCCCAATCTGCACGACCGCAATCGGAATTCCGCGGTTCTTGTCGGGATAGATCTGGCTGCCGTCCACCGACCCGACAGGAACGCCGCTAAGGACCGAGTCCACCCACTCCATCGCATCGTCTCGGTCTCCCCATGATTGAGCCGGCTGGAATTGTCTGATGGTCACTCCCGGCTCAAAGATCATTGCACCGCTGTACCGCGGCAGAAAATTGTTGAGGGATATGTCTGCATCGTTTAGATTGGGTATTGCGCCTCTGTACAGAACGAGTTCATCCGAGGTCTCACGCTCGTAGTTCACGATTGCATCCTTTCTCGCTTCGAACGACGATGATATGTCGTGGATGTTTAGCATGGGCTGGCAACCCGCCCGCTAATTCCGCACAGGCTCAATCACCAGCAGGTCCTTCTGATCCGCAATCTCCTTCAGGATCGTAATCGCTGCCGCGAGTTCCGACTTGCCCACAGCCTCAATCAGCATGTGTGCCGAGGATTCGCCCTCGATTGCGGGCATCGCAATGGAGATGTCGGTAACCTCAGCAAATCCGGTGCAGTCGATGCGGTTGATCGTGTCCTTGATGTCGGTGTGTATGATGTGTCCGATCAGGATCACCGACTCACGTTCGATCAGATTAGTTTCATCGATACTGGCAACGGTGATTCCGCTTTTTTCGAGTTCTCCGATCAGCAACTGCCGCTTGTTCTCATCAATCTCAAATACGATCTGCACCGGGATATTGCCTCTCGACGTCCTCTGATCGCGATGGTGCACGATGCTGATGATATTTCCGCCGAGAGCTGATAGCGGGGCAAGTGCCGCCAGCAGGTTCCCGGGCTTGTCCAGCAGTTCAAGGGTTGATGCGATTCGCATTGGTGATTGATGCGCACTTGTAGTATATAGAATTATGCCAGTAACCTTTCAGGTTGTGTACAATCCGAATGGTGCGGGTTCGGTTATGAAAATGCAGCAATCGTGCCCAATACACAGAACAGATCATCAAAATGGTGTTCAGTCTCCGGTAGACGATACCATTCACCCGTTCTGACACTGCCAAACGCTCTCTTGTTCGCAGTTATCGCATTCACGGGGTATACGGGTAAGCATGGACCGTAACCGCGGTCATTTCGCACATGCTCGATAACTTGTGGATAAAATCAGTGGAATCAGCGTTAATCTGTGGCTAAAAACCCTTATCAGCCACTGATGTACATAGATTACACAGATCAGGAGTTACCTGTTTGCCACACGTCATCGAACATATTCGCAATTTCGTTCCTATGCCGCCTTTTCCGCGTGCAATGGATATGATCACCCTACCGAATCCATAAGTTCCCGGATGATATGGCAGACCTCTGTTTCGTACGTAACGATGCACACTGACGCCTGTTCTGCAAGTTTCAATCGTGTTTCAGAAGAAACGCCCCCACTGCTGCCGATCTCCTTGATTACTGCGCCGTACTGCCCGGGGTCTGTTACGGCAGCGACGCTTTTCCAGTTCTTTATTGCCGATTTCAGGAGGGCAACGCCGCCAATGTCCATACTCTCAACCACTGTTGTCAGCGGGATCAAATTCACAACGACGATTGTAATCTCGCCGGTTGCAATTGCGGCGTGAACCATCGGATGTAGCGTCTTGATTCCACCACCCAGCATCTCAGAGAATCCGGTCATCTCGGATACATGGGTCACAGGTATTCCATTTTTGGATATCTCTCTTGCGGTTCCTTCAGTTGCAATTATCTCCACTCCAAGATCGGATAGCTGCTCTGCAAACCTTTCCATACCTCCTTTGTTAGATACGCTTATCAGTGCTTTTGTCATGCCTTTTGACCCCAAAATCCCCAATCCTGCTCAGACTGATCGGAGTTCATCGATCATGAGCCCGACCTCCTTCATAAAACGGTTGATCGTGCCAGTATTTTGGATATCGTGATCGGCTGACGCGATCGCATCCCCGATGCCCCATCTTAGTTCACGCTCATCCCGCGCTCTCAGTGATTCGATGCTGGTGATGGCGTCGGACCGCCTTCTGCCACTGATTCGTGCAAGACGTGTCTCAATCGGCGCAGTGATTGCGATCAACACGAAATCATCGCCGAACTCGTGTCTGAACCGATCCACCTCTGCGAGCCCTCTGACACCATCGATCAGCATAAGCCCGGAAGTCCCATCCAGCTCGCGAATCTTCGGAACACAGCGTTTTGCGATTGCGTCCATACCCTCTCTTGCCCTCAACTGATCAGCCAGCCCGCCGATCCCCGCATCACTCGTGTCGAGTCCGCGTCGCTTAACCTCCTCACGAACGGAATCTCCCATCACGATTACTGGGATGCCGCGCTTGCGTGCCACTTTTGCCGCCTTTGACTTTCCTGATGCCGGCATGCCAACGAATGCAATGATTCTCATAGGTACTGTGACCTCGCCCTGTCGCAACTCTTAAATGTTGTGATCGCAATCATGTTATGTTATGACAGCGTGCCGCTGTGGCTTAGCTCGGTAAAGCGGCTGATTCGTAATCAGCAGATCGTGGGTTCGAATCCCACCGGCGGCTTGGCGCGGTGTTTTGGAGGGGGTAGGGGCTATCAAAATGAGTAGACCACTTTATATCAACCCTGCTGATGCTACTCATACTACTTCCACTAATTCTTCGCCATATATTCCTTGATTGCAGCATGCAGCGCATCCGCGGCGAGATTTGAGCAGTGCAACTTTGATTCAGGCAGCCCGTCCAGCGCATCAGCGACCGCGTCTCTTGTGATTGCGAGACCTTCCTGAAGCGTCTTTCCGAGTGCAAGTTCGGTTGTCATGCTCGCTGTTGCGATCGCTGCGCCGCATCCGAAGGTCTTGAATTTAACATCGGAGATCCTGCCGTCTGTAACTTTGATGTAGACGTTGGTCACGTCCCCGCAGACCTGATTGCCTACCGTTCCAGCCCCGTCTGCATCCGGAATCTCGCCGACGTTTCTCGGATTCATAAAATGATCCATCACTTTTTCCGTGTACTCTATCGCAATTCCAATCACCTAACCACTACTGCTACCCCTACTGCTGCCCTTGCTGACAAGCGGCGATATTGCGCGTAATTTGCCAACGATTTCAGGAAGCACTCCGAGCACGTATTCTATATCCTCTGACGTGTTCTCTCGTCCAAGTGTGAAACGGATCGAGCCGTGAATATTCTCGGGAGCGAGCCCTATTGCAAGTAGTACGTGGGATGGGTCTTTTGACGCCGATGAGCACGCAGATCCGGTGGATACTGCAATCCCCCTGAGGTCAAGGTGCAGGAGCATCGCCTCCCCTTCAACAAAGTCAAATCTCAGATTCACGTTGTTCGGGAGCCGCTTTGTCGGATGCCCGTTCAGGTGCACATCATCGATTGTGTCCATCACCCCGTTAATCAACATCTCCCTCAGATTGGTGAGGTGCCTGGTATCAGACTCGAATCGCTCAATAGCAAGCGATGCCGCCTTTGCAAAGCCAACGATCCCTGCAACATTCTCAGTTCCCGACCGCAATCCGGACTCGTGCCCACCGCCATGCATCAGCGGCTCGATCTCTGTTCCATCCCGCACATACAGGGCTCCAACGCCCTTTGGACCGTATATCTTGTGCGAGGAAAGCGACAGCATGTCTATATTCATCTTCTGCAGATCGGTCTCGGTCTTTCCGAATGACTGAACCGCGTCGGTGTGGAAGAGAACTCCGTTGTCCCGTGCGATTGTGCCGATCTCTGCGATCGGTTGAATCGTCCCGATCTCATTATTCGCATGCATGATCGAGATTATCTTTGTGTCATTGCGGATCGCAGATTCAATGTTGCCGGGATCAACCAGCCCCCCGGAATCAACCGGTAGGTATGTTACATCACAACCATGATTCTCCAGATACCGGCACGTGTTCAGGATCGCGGGGTGCTCAATCAAACTGGTGATGATATGCCCCGTTTCGACTCCTTTCAGTGCAAGATTATCCGATTCAGTGCCGCCTGATGTGAAAAAGATCTCGCCAGTCTCTGCGCCCAGCGCATCTGCAACTGTCTGTCTTGCAGCGCCCAGCGCGTGCATAGCGTCGCGCCCGAACGAATGCAGACTTGATGCGTTGCCGAAAGTTTCGGCAAAATACGGAATCATCGTCTGCACGACCTCGCGATCCACCGCGGTTGTGGCTGCGTGGTCTAGATAGATTCGTTTCATGTTATATCTTGATCTGACTGTCTGAAAAACCTCTCTCTATAAGTATTCCTTTGATACGATCTTTGTGGTTCCCTTGTAATTCGATTGTCTCGTTCTTCACAGTTCCGCCGCACGCAAATCTGGATTTCAAGAACGTCGAAAGTTCATGCAGATCGATATCGTGCGGGTCCATCCCATCGATGACCGTTACCTCTTTTCCGTATCTGCGCCGTCTAACCTTGACCGTAATCCACTGCTGTTCTTTTGCAACTTCCTCGCAGATGCATAGTTCCTTGGGAAGCCCACATACGATGCACATTTCTGAACTCATTGTCTGGATGCTACCTCCAATAGCTATGTATTGTAGTGAATGCTAAAATCACTTTGGCATGATGATATTAAAAGATGATGGTACGCGTATCGCAAGTAACACTGAGTGTGTGCGTAGTGCGATTTACATGATGCGCGGGCTCATGTTCAGACGAAGCATACCCGATGATTACGCCATGGTTTTCGTATTCCCAAAACCGAAGAGAGTCTCTGTGCATACCCTCTTCATGCGGTTTCCGATCGATGTAATCTTCCTTAACGGTGATAAACGAATCATTGATATCACAAGATTGGACCCGTGGATCGGTTACAGGTGCGTCAAGGATGTTTCATACATGCTGGAGGCCAATTCCGGAACCGCATACCGGCATGGACTCGTTAAGGGGATGAAACTGGTTTTTGATGCAGTCGCAACATCTATAAGTGATCATGCATAACGATATGACCTAACAATATGCAGGTCGATAATATGTTACAGGTTTATGCAAATGGCGATTTTGTTCCACAGGATCAGGCAGTGACCTCGATCTATGATCATGGCTTCTTATACGGTGATGGCGTCTTCGAAGGGATACGCGCATACAATGGGCGTGTCTTCCGGCTGGATGAGCACATCGATCGCTTATACGACTCGGCAAAGGCGATCATGCTGGATATCCCGCTCTCAAAGGGCGAGATGAAAGATGCAATCCTTGAGACGATACGGGTCAATGATCTGCGGGATGCATACATCCGTCCGATCGTGTCGAGAGGAGTTGGAGATCTTGGTCTCGACCCGAGAAAGTGCGAGAGAGCGAATGTGTTCATTATATCTCAGTCGTGGGGTGCGATGTACGGCGATCTGTACGACAAGGGGCTAACCGCGGTCACAGTTACGGTGCGAAGAAATGCACCTGAATCGTTGTCCCCGAATATCAAATCTCTGAATTATCTCAATAACATCCTTGCAAAGATCGAAGCAAACTACAAGGGCGGGGATGAGGCGATCATTCTTGATATACGCGGGAATATCTCCGAAGGATCCGGTGACAACATCTTTGTTGTGAAAAGGGGAATAATCGCAACTCCGCCGGTCATGAACAACCTGAACGGAATCACGCGCGCTGCCGCAATTGAGATTGCCCAAGATCGCGGCTACACAGTGCGGGAAACTGATCTGGGCTTGTTTGATCTGTACACCGCAAATGAGGTCTTTGTGACAGGCACCGCAGCCGAGGTTGCGCCGATCACCCTAATCGATGGGCACCCGATCGGTGATGGATCTATCGGACCGATCACGAAGGTGCTGCTGAAGGGCTTTCAAGAGCTGACACAAAACGAAGGCACGCCGATTTAGATAAGAGCGCCCGTGTAGATTGTGGGCAGCTTGCACCGATCGCGCAGAACGGAAGAGTCGTCTGTAATGAGAAAAGGACACTGTACTGTAACCCCTCTCTGCGGTATGGAAACCACCGACGTTGCGAACTGCAACTGGTGACCCAGGGACCAAAATTGGCATGTTGGTGCGGAAGACGAAGTGTTTCTCAAAACGGGGGTGGCGGCTGGAATGTTCGATTGTGCCTACTGAACCGAAATAAATCCGTGGTAAAACTTACAGAACAACTAAAATCCGGCACTGTCTAATAATCCGGAGATTTCACCGATTTTAGGATTCGTAGCATTCATATACCTGTGTAATCCGTGATGAAATCACGAATACAGACGAATTACACGAATTTGGTTGCCACAAGATCCGTGTAGTTCACTGAACAGTCTGTGTTGTGTCATGTTGCACATCCGACCAACCATTACAGAAAAGATTGATATGACACGGATACCGAACTTGTGACTGAGGGGCAATTCCGGTGAAATGAACCGGAAATGCAGAATTCTCACACAAGGAGGTCAACACCAATGGACACAAAATTTGTATTTTCGAACAGCCTGGAATGGAATGAGGGATATCAGGCAACCATGTCGTTTGGCGAGAAAGCAAGCTTCGAGTTTGCCACGCCACCTGAATTCCGCGGTCCTGAAGGCTTCACCAGTCCCGAAGAACTGTTTGTCGCCTCTGCGAATGCATGCGTTCTCACAACATTCATCGCAAGAACAAAGAAGGCAGGGATCAACATCCTCGCGTATGAGTCCAGCGCGGATGGCACGCTGGAAAAGGTGGATGGACATTTGCTCTTCACGACAATCGTTGTGAAACCACGGATAAAGACGGATGGCGACAAAGAAACCGTGAAGGATATTGTGGAGCAGGTCGAAAAAGGAGCTCTCGTGCTGAATTCGATGAAGACTGTGGTCACGATAGACGCGATTATCGAATGAGAAACGCTGACTTTGACCAGTTTGATTTCAAGGCGCCGTGGATGCCACAGGAACTCTACGATCCGGTGCTGGAATTTAGAGGGGGCATGCCATAGAACAACGGCTATGTGTTTCACGAGTGGAGCCAGATGTATTTGGGGTGTATGGCTACCGGGAGGGCTGAACTGATCCATTGACGCGAAGGAGGGGGTTACACGACTTTTTATTATTTTCTGGGTGCATTGGATAGCCTTATGTAAGCACAACTGCCAGAATGGGGCACAATTGGTCCAAAAAGGTGATTACACTCTTAATCTGCGTTAATCAGTGGCAAATAAAACTTTTATCCACAAATTAACACTGATTTCACCAACCCAATCGTCCAGTGTTTGCAGGATTGGCATCACGTCTTTCAACCGACCAGAAGAGAAACTTTCAGGACCCTTTGAGACCCCTTGATGCATGAAAATGACAACATTGTCCTACTAAATTAAAAAGACTTGACCATCCCGTGATTGTTGCAATGGAACCACATCTCAACTACGTCATCCGCGCGATCCGTCCCGAGCTCGGGCATGCCATCGCGCCAGCTGCACCACCCCGCAATGAATTGCGGGGCAGCCCCGTTCTTCTTATATACTCACCTTGATGCCGTACGAACCAGTACCGCTATGGCTATTGTAATGTTGGACATGGACGTAATACGTAGCAGACGTGAGGTCAGCGACGATTTTCGCGTTCAAACCGCTACCGCTGTCATCATCCCGGTCAATTAGCTTTGTTTGACTGTCGGGACCGTAGAGCGACATCACAACATCCGTTCGCCCCTCGGTCTCAATCGTATATTGACCGGCTTTTACCGCAGTGAACTTATAGGTGTGCTTCTCCCCTGGCAGACTGATTTGAGCTGCAGTGGCTACTGTCTCAACAACCGTGAGTTCAACAAAATCACCATTCGGTGGAATGGTGGGTGCGGCAAAAGCTCTTCGATTACGAAAATCATCAGATACAGGTCCATACTCGTTGTACTGTGGCTTTTGATCCGATTCTATCAACTCACAGATCGTACTGTGCAGGTCATCAAGAGTTCCCTGAAATGCACCATCGCTCCATGCATCACATAACGCCATAGTGAAAGCGCCGCCTTTTCGATACCCAGCCGAACCAAAACCGTCACGGCATCCGCCTAAATGGATAAGCTGTGCTTTCATCTCAACTGCTTTCTGTGCTTTTCGTGCCACAGGTCTAAATATCGCCTCTTCATTTACAGGTACAGTCATCCTCCCTCTGTAATTTGTTCCGGAATTGCAACTGTCACTTAACATAATGATGTGAACACCCGATTCGAACTTTGTTAAAGCTTCGTGTATTTCGTCATCAATTATTTGTTCACAATAAGCGACAAGCGTCTCATCCTTACCATCCAGTTCGTCTCCGTTATGATCCGGCTGCTGTCCCCCATGACCCGAATAATAGAAAACAAAGATATCACCAGCCACCCTATTTTCAGCAGCACGATGCAACGAAGAAAGAATCGCCTCGCATGTTGCCTCCTCTGTTTTCAACGTCTGTATCTGATATCCAAGGGGTTCTAGTATTCTTGCCATATTATCTACGTCAAGTTCGCAACCCCAGCAGCCATCCGTACCATCCCACCCATCATAACAAGCAGGATCTACACTTTTCAGTCCAACCAGTACAGCAGATGCTTTAGCCATTAGTAATCCTTCCTGTATTCTTGTGCACTACCAAAGTCCAGCAATTCTCATTTTGAAAAATTGAGTGAACTGCCTCTCAAAGCAAATATCTTTATATAACATCATCTCAAAAAGGCACTTCATAAATCCACAAAGAT
>Ga0209013_10002046_pt1 | contig 18490 bp, 22 predicted proteins | sample Cruoilmetagenom2_FD_187291 | JGI IMG/M metagenome (GOLD analysis project Ga0209013, IMG submission 187291) | Oil polluted marine microbial communities from Coal Oil Point, Santa Barbara, California, USA - Sample 2 (SPAdes) (version 2) | ecosystem: Environmental > Aquatic > Marine > Oil seeps ...
ACGTAGAGACTTTATAGGTATGGCACTTGGTGCTACTGCCTTAGTCGGAATCGGTGGTGGTTTAGGCTATGCTGCTAAACGTACATGGGATCCATTGCCATCTGTAAAGGCGGCAGGGTTTACTACTATAGATTTAAGTGTGGCAAAGCCAAATGAGCTTATCGTAGAAAAGTGGAGAGGTAAACCTATCTTTATCTTGAAAAAAACAGCAGAAATGAAAGCACACGATAGAGATATCGTTATCGGATCTGATAGATACCATGTTTCTATAGGTCTTTGTACACACTTAGGTTGTATACCGGCATATCAGAAAGATAATCATGTATTTTTCTGTGCCTGCCATGGAGGAAAATTTGATTCTTCTGGTATAAACGAACCGGGTCTTCCACCACCAAGTCCACTTGAAATACCACCGTATAAAATTGCTGGTACAAAGCTTATCTTGGGTGAAGCTGGACCTGAGTATAAAAAAATGCTAGACGCTGGTCTAACGGTTTAAGGGGAGAAGTATGGCACATTTTGAAAAAGCAAATAATGTAAACGAATGGCTGGATCAGCGTATCGGGCTTAATACACTTAAACGTGTATTAAATACCGAATACTGGATTCCAAAAGATATTAACTTCTTATGGGCAATGGGTATGGTACTTGCTGCAACATTTGGAATACTTGTAGTTTCGGGGATCTTCTTATTGATGTACTACAAACCAGACGCAAACTTGGCATTTGACTCTGTAAATTACACGATCATGTCTGAAGTAGGGTACGGTTGGTTATGGAGACATATCCATGGTGTAGGTGCATCTATTGTATTTCTTATTATCTATATCCATATGTTTACGGGTATTTACTATAGTTCATACAAAAAAGGTAGAGAGCTTATCTGGCTTTCAGGTATGGGACTTTTTGTTGCATTCTCAGCAGAAGCATTCTCAGGATACATGTTACCTTGGGGACAAATGTCTTACTGGGCAGGTATGGTTATTACCAACCTTTTCTCTGGTGGTTCACTTGAAGCATATGGTTTAGTTGAGTGGATACGTGGAGATTACGTTCCAGGTGATGCATATCTTACACGTTTCTTTATGTTGCATGTATTCTTGATCCCTTTAGTGATCATCGGTCTTATTGTACTTCACTTTGGTACACTTAGAATACCACACGTAAATAACCAGGAAGGTGCAGATATAGACTTTGAAGAATCAGCAGACCTTTGGAAAGCAGGAAAGAGAGCAGAATCTAAAGTGATTCCATTCTCTCCAGTGTTCTTGTCTAAAGATGTATTTGTGATGGGTGTCTATTTCATACTCTTCTTTTACCTGGTATTCTATAACTTTGACTTTGCAATGGATCCAGTGAACTTTGACCCGGCAGACGGACTTAAAACACCTGCACACATTTACCCTGAATGGTATTTCTTATGGTCTTACGAGATCTTGCGTCCATTCTCTAAAGATGTTGGGTTGATAGCCTTTGGTATTGCCCAGGCTGCGTTGTTCTTCTTACCGTTCATCGATAGAAGTCCAAATGTTGCACCGGCACATAAAAGAGGACTGTTCCAAATTTGGTTCTGGGTACTGCTTGTAGATATGATCGTACTTACAGCTATGGGTAAACTGCCTCCGACAGATCCAACATTTGCCTTTATCGGATTGGTATCAGCAGTGTTGTTCTTACTTATGGGACCAGCACTCGTCATCATCACGATGTTTGAGAAAAAAATAGAGAAAGGAGCATAACATGAGAGAATTAAAAATATTTGCAGTCGTTGCGTTCTTTTCATTACTTACATACTACCTGGTTGAGCCTTATGCTCACCATGCAATGCACAAAAAAGTAGATGCAGAAGGACATGAAATTCATATTGAGAGTCATGGTTTTACTTATGATGGAACAGATGATATAGCTGAAGCTGAGCGTAAGGGTGATGCAGCATTAGTGACTAAGAAAAAAGCTTTCTGGTCAGAAGTAAAAACAATTGCAGCACTTAAAGGTGACGCAGCAGCAGGTGAAGCAGGTTTTGGTATGTGTCTTGGTTGTCATAATGGCGCAGGAGTTAACATGGGTGGCGTTATCCCGCCAAATCTTGACCATGCCGGTGCGATCTATGATAAAAATTATCTTATCGCACTTATCAAAGATCCGGCAATGGCATCAAATGTTGACCATAAATATGCAGATACAATGATGCATCCTATGGGATCAGTAAGTACAATGTTTACAGACAATCAGTCTATTGCTGATGTTGTGGCTTACCTGGGTGCTAAAAAAGCAGGTGATGTGACAGCTAAAGAAGCATTCAATGAAGCCTGTGTAAGATGTCACGCAGTACGTTATACCAAGACTACACAGTTGGGTGATACACCGAAGTTCAAATATAAAAAAGATGCACTGGCACATGAGATCAAAGTGATAGAAGAACAAGATATGGTAAAAGCTTACATGGGTAAAACACCACCGGATCTTTCTATGATGATCAGAGCTAGATCTGAACACTTTATGGAAACATTTATAGAAAATCCTCAATCGCAACTTGCAGGTACTTCTATGCCTAGAGTAGGTCTTAGCCATGATGGGTATGAGAAAGTAAAAGAATACCTTACAGAAGCAGGAGATCCTAGTAAAAAAGCTAGAGAGCAACTGGGACCATGGGTGATTGGTTTCTTTGTACTGTTCTCAATCTTAGCGTTCTTATGGAAGAAGTCAATGTGGAGAGATCTACACTAATCTTTTTCGCAGTATTTTACTGCATCTTTGAAGGAGTTGCTCAGTCATGTACTGACGTACACTCCTTCACCACTCCTCCAAACTTACAATAAACTACAGCGAAAATATCAATCTAAATAATACATTTCAATTTAATTAGACAAATTTTATTTTTTTGATACACATCATCCCTTTTTTATCTACATTTAGATACTCTAGAAAAAATATTAAAAAATTATACATTGGATTTTAAATGCTTATAGATGGACATGGACGTGAAGTCAATTATTTACGTATCTCGGTAACAGAACGTTGTAATTTCAGATGCCAGTATTGTATGCCGGAAAAACCTTTTTCGTGGGTGCCTAAAGAGAACCTGCTCTCTTTTGAAGAGCTCTTTTTATTTGTCAAAGTAGCCATAGACGGCGGGGTGAACAAGATACGTTTGACCGGTGGAGAACCGCTGCTGCGTGAAGATCTTGATACTTTCATTAAAATGATCGATGATTACAGACCCGGCCTTGATCTGGCTTTGACAACCAATGCCTACTTGCTTCCGCAAGCGGCACAAAGACTTAAAGATGCCGGACTTAATCGACTCAATATTTCACTTGACTCGCTTAAAGCAGATGTGGCAGCGAAAATAGCAGGCAAAGATGTGCTGGACCAAGTCTTTAAGGGGATAGATAAAGCTTTGGAAGTAGGACTGAAAGTCAAGATTAATATGGTGCCTCTCAAGGGTGTGAATGATAATGAGATCCTGGATGTTTTGGAGTACGGCAAAGCACGAGGTATTAAAGTACGTTTCATAGAATATATGGAAAATGCACATGCCGATCAGGCACTAAAAGGGATGCACGGTAAAGAGATACTTGCAAAAGTAAAAGAGCGTCATACTATTAAGGCTTTAGGTCGTGAGGGCGCAAGTCCTTCGTTTAATTATGTGCTGGAAGATGGTACTGAGTTTGGATTGATCGACCCGCATAAACACGACTTTTGTGAAAACTGTAACCGTATCCGTTTAACAGCGGAAGGGAACCTTATCCCCTGTCTTTACTTTGATGAAGCATTAAGCATTGCTGAATCAGTCAAAAAAGGTGATATCCAGGGGGCTGCTGATGTATTGGCAACCGTACTCAAAGATAAGCCAAAAGAGAACCGCTGGAGTGAAGAAGAGTTGGAAGACAGAGAGCTCTCAAAACGTGCATTTTACGAAACAGGCGGGTAATGGCCTTGCAATCAAGTAAGAGTATTTTGTGTTTTATTTGACAGAACAGTTTTTTTCTATCCAGGGTGAGGGAAAGTATGCAGGAGTGCCCTCCTATTTTTTACGAACGGGCGGCTGTAATTTAAGCTGCCCCGGTTTTGGGGCAGAGTATGAAGTAGAGGGTGAAATGCGACTGGGGTGTGATACCTATTTTGCCGTTGATGGACATTTTTCTTCTTCATGGCAGAAAATAACTTCTGCTGATACATTTATTACGCACTTAAAAGATGAGTTTGAGAAGATCGCTTATGTCCCTGCTATGGTCATTACTGGCGGTGAGCCACTTATGTATCATCAAGATGATGTTTTTTATGCTGTGGTTGAGAGCATGGTTGAACATGGTATAAAAATTACCTTTGAGACCAATGGTACGATAGAGATAGATTTTGAAAAGTATCCGGCATACAAAGAGTGTATCTTTGCACTTTCTTTGAAGTTGGCCAACTCTGGAGAACCTATGTTAAAACGCATACTTCCTCAGGCGCTTAAAAATGTACAAACACATGCAAAAGAAGCATTTTTAAAGTTTACTATCGATGCTGAACTGGTTGCAACAACAGCCATAATTGAGATAAATGAAATAAAAGAGATATTACCCGCATTAGATGTCTACTGCATGCCTGTAGGTGAAAGCAGAGATACGATTTGGAAAAATGACAGAGCTGTTTTTGAATTTTGTATGAAGCATAATTTCCGTTACAGTGACAGGTTGCATATACGGGTGTTTGACATGACACAGGGTGTGTAGGCTCAACTATTAAGATTTTACTGAGATAGAAGCCTTATTTGATTAAGAAAAGGAAAGATAAAATGCCAAAATTCTATTTTGTTTTAGCTATACTATTACTACTCGTTGGGTGTGAGGAAAAGAATAAACCCAAGATAGAGCTTGATGGACAAGCGTTATTGACTCAAAAATGTTCCAAATGTCATAACTTAGATATGCCTCCAAAGAGTTATGACAATGAAATAGCTCCTTCTATGATGGCGGTGACTTTTCATCTTAAGGATTTTATCAAATCCAATAGTCCTAGTGAACATGAAGCAAAGGTTGGTGCATTTATTCAAGATTATGTGATTGATCCCTCTGCCTCTAAATCTTTTTGCGACAAAGAGAGTTTGGATAGTTATGGAGTGATGCCTTCTCAAAAAGGTAGAGTGAGCAATGATGAATTAAAGGTTATTACGCATTATATGTATGAGACGTATGATAATCAAAAATTACTTGCTATGATGCAAGAAAAAGCTAGACTTGCTAGACTGTCTTTGCATGAGAGAGTTTTTGAAGAGCAAAGATGTACAAATTGTCATGATAGCGACAAAGATAAAGTGGCTCCCTCTTTTCAGCACATAGCACAAAGATATAGCGCAAAAGAGAAAGCCCAATTGGTTAAAAGTATTAAAGAAGGTTCAAAAGGAAAATGGAAAAAGTTTCCACTCATGATGCCAGCCTATAAAAAGATGAATGACAAAGATATTAAGGGTATGGCTGATTGGATTTTAAGCTTAAAGGTTGAAGCTAAAAAGAATTGAACAGGTAGAATAATCATAATAGCCTTTATTAAGTCCTCATTCTAAGTTTTTATGATCATCGGATTTGCGACATTTGTGACGATAGAAGAACCCGAAAAAGAGCATATTTTGGTAAAAGAAAAGCATTTTAAGATTTTTATTAAAAATGCTATGATACTTTTAAAACAAGATCAAAGACTTCAACAACAGATCATTGCGATATTTCTCAGTTTCAGTTACTTTTTATCTATGCCTTTTGTGGTCTTAAATGCGAACAGTACTTTTACCCTTACGGGCTGGATGCTGGGTGGGTTTATCACTGTACAGATGTTAGGAAGTATCATAGGCAGCACTTTTTTATGGAGACAAATAGATCACTATGAGAAGATGCTTTCGCTTAGTTTTATTTTTATGATTACTGCTTTTATCCTTGCATTGTTTGCTGATAATGTCTATACTTATGAAGGTATATTTTTTCTTTTTGGTGTTGCGCTGGATGGCTTGAATATCTCCGGGATGAATTTGGTTATAGAAATTGCTCCTGAAGAAAAAAGACCTATTTATACGGCATTGCAGACAAACTTGACTTCTATCGGACTGTTTTTCCTATTTTGGGTGGGGCCATTCTAAAGATGGTTGACAGTTATACTGTGATATATCTTTTGAGTATAGGATTATTGGCACTTGGTTTAATGATGAGTTTACGACTCAAGGAAATGAAATAAAGGGCACCTATTATTAAAAGTGCCCTAAAAGGAGTATAAAATGCATTTTGAAGATGAAGATATTTATGAAGCCGTGAAGCATCATTTACCTACTGTCAATGAGTACGTACAATCACATGGCGGGGCAATCCGCCTTTTGGGAGTGAAAGAGGGAAAAGTGTATATTGAGCTCACTGGTGCCTGCCACGGATGTGCTATGAGTTTGATGACAACTAAAATGGTCGTACAGAAAAAACTCAGAGAATTGATACATCCTGAGCTGGTGGTGATCAATGTTGACGGTACAGCTGAAAATGCTTTGCCGGCAGACTATTATACGCAAACGAGTGAAGAGAATGAGCAGGAAGAAATAAGTGTGTATGATAAAGTCAAGAATTATCTGATGACCTATGTAAAAAAGTCATAAAATGAAGATACATACATCACTATCGGTGGTGATCCGACTTTTCTTATGGCTTGTGATGATGATAGGCGGTGCGATCTATTCTCTTGCCAAAGATTGGAATGCAGTTCTTTTTAACAGTGCATGGTTCCATCTGCTATCTGCCGGAACAGGAGGCATTTTGCTTATGTTGGCATTTCGTGCAGCTGCAAACGGGGGAAGAGAGTTGAGTAAAGGCAGAGTGGGTGATATCCCCCGTATGGAGACAAACCGGCTTGTAACAACAGGACTTTACAGCTGTATGCGGCACCCTATGCTTTTTGGCCTGACCCTTTTGCCTCTGGGATGGGCTTTTCTGCTTGGCAGTCCTACTTTTATGACGCTTGTAGCACCTTTGGAAATGCTTTTTATTGTGCTTATGGTGATCATTTTTGAAGAGAGGGAAGCAGACAGTAAGTTTGGTGAAGCTTATGAAACATACAGACAACAGGTGCCAATGGTTTCATTCCAATGGCACTGTTTAAAGCGGCTTTTTAAAAAAAGGTAAGTTCAAAATTGATGATCCTAAGACAACAGCAAAAATGAAAGTGATGCTTTTTTAGATGAAGGGACAGATGCGCAGGACATACCTTAAGCAAGCTGTGTTAAAATCAGAGAAAATTACTCTTATTGAGGACATACAATGTTAATACGAAAACTCTTTAAATTTGAAAATGCCCATATCGTACGTGACTGCAGTACACAACGCTGTTCTGAAAATATCCATGGACACTCTTATAAGATCGAAGTCCTTTTAGAATCGAACTATCTTGATGACGGACAAATGGTGTATGATTTTGGACTTACTAAACGCTACATCAAAGAACTTATTGATTCTTTTGACCATGCGATCACGCTTTGGTCAAAAGACGATCCACAGTATATTAATGCCATGAAAACCTATAGCAGTAGATGGGTGGAACTCCCGGTTTCTCCTTCTGCAGAACAGTTTTCCCGTGTGATCTATCTGATGGTCGAGCGTGTCCTGGCCTGTACAGATATGCAAAATGGGGAAAGAGAAGTAAAGCTTCACAGTATCATCGTGCATGAGACAGAGACCGGATATGCCCAGGGGTTTAGGGAAGATGCACACAGTGAGCTTATGGGGATAATAAAACTTGAAGATATTGTCTTTTCTCCTCAGGTACAAAGTGAATGGAGTGATACGACACTTTGGGATAAACTTTTGATGCACACTCTGATCAAAAATCCTAAAAAAGTCTAATCTATCTATTTCAGCTATAATAGGTGTATAAAAATAAAAGGATAGTTCATGAAAAAGATCACATTACTTTCACTTGCAGCAGCAACTGTGCTGTTTACAGCATGTGGAGAAGAGACAAAGAAAGAAGCAGCAGAAGCGACAGTAGCAGTAGAAACGCCTAAAGCAGAAACGCCTAAAACGGATACAGAGAAAGCGATGGATTCATTAAAAGAAGCAGCAGCACATGCAAAAAAAGCAGTCTCAGAAGCAGCAGATTCAGTAAAAGAATCAGCGACACATGCCGCGGATGTAGCTAAAGAAGAATCTCAAAAAGCCATGGATGCGACCGCTGAAAAAGCAGAAGAGATGCAAAAATCGGCAGAGGCAAAAATGGACGAAATGGTGAAAGACCTGAAAGAAAAAGCGGCAGAAGCTACAGAAGATTCAGAAATAGAAACCCTGGCAACGCCTGCTAAATAAGCTATCATTTCCTTTCTTTTGTTAAGAGAGGAAGTTTGTTTTCTTATCGTGTAAAAAGATCTTCTTTCACTTTTCCTGTAAATTCCCAGGATATCGGTATCATTTTTACCATAGCACCTTTTCCCAAGTGTTTCACATCGGGTGTAATGAGTATCAATCCATCTGCTTCCTGCATAGGTGAGACCATGCCTGGCATTTGCGTTTTTAAAGCTTCAAAACTCTCTCCATCAAACTTTCCAAGCACTACGGCATGTTTCCCACCCCTTACAGAAAAGTCACTTCTCATGGTTGTGGTGACTGTTGCATGCTGATGGTCTGTTCTTCCGGACATTTTACGTATGATAGCCCGAACAAACAACTCATAGTTCACCATAGAAGCTAAGGGATTCCCCGGTAAGTTCACTATCACCGTTTTCCCTATACTTCCGATGATGGTCGGTTTTCCCGGTTTGATGTCTATCGTATCTATATGTACCTGCATACCTAAATTGGTAAAGGCCACTTTAGTAAAGTCTTTGTCTCCCACAGACACACCGCCGGAAGTGATGATGATGTCTGCATCAAGTGTAGATCTTATGGATGCTTCAAGTGCTTCAATCGTGTCTGCTGAGGTACGTATGAACCTTACCTCACAGCCAAGAGCTTTTGAACGTGTTAAAAACATAGGGCTGTTTGAGTTGTAGAGTTGGTGTGCGTCTATCTTCTCAAAATGAGGACGGAGTTCATCTCCTGTACCGAAGACGGCTACTTTTATCTGTCTTGTCACGGTAATATGTGTGATGCCCTGACTGGCCAGTGAAGCGATGGTATAGGCATTGACCATTTCACCTTTACGCAAAAATACAGTGTCTTTTTTGATGTCTTCGCCTGCCATACGTATGAAACCGTTATACTGTATGTCTGAGGGAAGTGTGATGTTATCACCAGAGGTACTTACATTTTCTATCGGAACGATGGCTTCACACCCGGCAGGAATGGGAGCACCGGTCATGATCTTGATCGCAGTGTTCCGGACAAGACTCATTTTCGGATCGTCTCCTGCGTAGATAACATCACTGCACTTTACAGTCTGTCCGGCATCAGATACCTTAACTGCGTACCCGTCCATGGCAGAGTTGTTGAACCTGGGCAGATCAAAAGCAGCGACATAGTCTTGTGTTACCACACGTCCTACAGATATTTCAATAGGGAGTATTTCGCTATCTAGCGGGACAATAGTATGTGAGATGATATCGAGTGCTTCAGTGATGGAGACAGCCATGTACGACCTTTAAAGTTTAATTATCATGATTATAGTATAATCCACGTTTGAACAAACTATTAAATAAGGATTTATAATGGAAGTAGCACAGATGTTGGCAGGACACAGTTTATTGGTAAAAGTTTTTTTAGGCTTTCTGGTTGCAGGGATGATCATCCCTTTTATGACAGCGAAAAATCCACTGGGATTTAGAAAAGGAAGCTTTATCTATACGATGATCTTTCAAGCCATTGCTACCATGGTAGCATTTGCAGGACTTGTTGCCGTGTTCACCGGTGATCTGGGTTGGTCGACAACCACTATTATCATGGTAGCGGTTTGGGCAGTGATGATGTATATTGAGATCAAAAAGTATAAAGCGATCAAATTGGCCAATATCAATGATCCTGACATTCATAAGATGCTTAAAGCTGCATTTATCAGAATTTCGATCATACAGATCTTGTTAGTGGCGATCATGGTTGTTCTTATGATACTTAAGGCTAAAGGTGTGGTAAGCATTTAAAAAGGATCCCGGATGTTATATCTTTACCACAAAGAGGCGGGTACTTCTCAGCTCACCCTGGAGGGAGATGAACATCGTTACATCTTCAAGGTACGCAGACACAAGGAAGATGATACCCTGTATCTGCGTAATCTTGAAGATGCTCTGCTTTACCGTTATCTTATTACCTACTTAGACAAGCGTTCTGTTATCCTTGAACTGCAAGAGAGTCAGACACTTGAAGTCAAAGCAAAAACAGCACTGCATATAGGCTGGTGTGTCATCGATCCTAAAAACATAGAGAAAGTACTGCCTTCCCTTAATGAAATGGGTGTAGAAAAGATCACTTTTATCTACTGTAAACGTTCTCAAAAAAGTTTTAAAATTGATTTTAAACGTTTAGAGAAGATACTTTTAAACTCCTCCCAACAGTCAGGAAGATCTGAGATGATGCATTTAGACCTGGCAGATGATCTGGAGACTTTTTTACATCAATATCCTCAAAGCAAGATGTTGAACTTTTCAGTAAACAGACTAGCAGAAGAGCATAAGATAGAGACTATTGTGATAGGGTGTGAAGGTGGATTTCATGAAGATGAAGTGGCACTTTTTAAAGAGGATGCCATTCTAGGACTTGATACTCCACTGGTCTTAAAAAGCGAAAGTGCTGTATGTGGAGTAGCAAGTAAGATATTACTTTAAATAAGGTGTACGGGTTTTATCGTACACTTCTATAAATAGTAATAACATTAGCATATTGTTTCTTTGTCAAAATAGTTTTCAGGTTTGCGTTACATTTTGTTTTCATAGCAATAATCTGTTTACGAGTCTCTAACATTTCTTCAGCAGCTTTTACTGTATCTGCATCAGAAGTCAATGCTTTTTCATTAAGCATCTTTTCTTCGCTAATTACTTTTTTAACCATCTCTTGCATCTTAGGTTTATGTGTATCAGACCAGGCTTTTAACGCAGTCATTTGTTTTTCGTTTACCCCTAAGAGATCAGCATTTTTGATAGCAATACGCATGAGGTTTGGCATGGGATTAGCATGTCTCAATGCATATTGATTACCTGCTGCGTGTAGTGTTGATGCTGACATGAAGAGAATGGCCATTGCGAGAATGATTTTTTTCATAGTTTTTCCTTTTTGTAAAGTATAGGTGAATAGTGTTAAGGAAGTATTAATTGATGTAAAAAAGTACATTTTAAATTTATTTCGATAAAATACCGTTCTTAATTGTCTCGCCAAAGAGCGTTGCAATGACACTTTTTCATTTAGAAAAAGGAAGAGTCAATGACTAGAACAGGTTAGTTGCCTGTCATAAAAATAACTTTTTAGGAAAAACTATGAGAAAAGATATTCACCCAGATTACGTTGAGTGTAAAGTAACATGTGCTTGTGGAAACAAGTTTGAGATCAGAACAAATAAACCAGAAATGAGTATTGATATTTGTAATGAATGTCACCCATTCTTTACAGGTTCTGAGAAAATTCTTGATGCTGCCGGTAGAGTAGAGAAGTTTAAAAGCAAATATAAATTGTCGTAAAACTTTTTGTGAGGACACTGTCCTCACAGCTTAAAAATTATTTGCCTAAAGGCACCTTATGATCACTTTCGTTCCTACTCCTATTGGAAACCCTCAAGACATTACTATTCGCGCGATGAGACTTTTTGAAAAATCAGCACTTTTTTTATGTGAAGATACACGTCAGACCAAACGGCTTTTACGACTTTTGGAAGAGCGGTTTGATATGACGTATCCGGAGGCTGATTTTTATTCTTTTAATGAGCATAATGGACAGCAGAGACTTGATGAATTTGGATCTGTTTTATCCGAGAAGGAAGTGGTGTATGTAAGTGATGCGGGGATGCCTGTGATCTCGGACCCCGGGCAGCTGCTTGTGGCGTATGCACAGGAGCAGGGTATTCCCTATGATGTGCTTCCCGGGGCTTCTGCGGTGACCACAGCCTATGCGGCATCCGGTTTTAAAGAAGGAAAGTTTCTCTTTTATGCCTTTTTGCCGCATAAAGGAAAAGAGAGAAGCACCGCCTTGGCCGAAGCAATGGCTAATGGCTATAACACTGTTCTTTATGAGGCTCCGCACCGTTTGGAAAAGCTTTTAAGCGAGATTCTTGTTTTGGATGAAGAGAGGGAACTTTTTTTAGCCAAAGAGATCAGTAAAAAATATCAAAGATATTATCGCGGTACAGCAAAAGATTTGAATGAGCAGTTTAAAGAGTTGACGATACGCGGTGAATGGGTGGTAGTGATAAGCGCCAATAAAAATAGTGAAAAAAGCCTCAGCTTTACTGAGATCTTAATCCTGGATCTGCCCCCAAAACCTAAAGCAAAACTCCTGGCACAGCTAAGTGACAAGTCTGTCAAAGAGTGGTACAACGAATTGATAAACTAGCCGTATGAAATCCGTTATATAGGCTACTTAACCCCCTAAAAGCAAAAAAAGGGTAAAATCATCTCTATGATTATATATGGAAAACAGGTCTGTTTACATGCCTTGGAGCATCATTCAGAGAAGATAAGAACCGTTTATGTTGCCAAAACTGCTGCGAAGGGAAAAGGGATACTTCCTAATGCACTCTTTCATAAATATCATGATAATATTAAATTTCTGGAAGAGAAATGGGCACAGTCCATGTCTAAGGGCGGGAACCACCAGGGCATACTTGTTGAGATGGATGATTTTGAACAAAGCACTCTCTCTGAAGTCAAAAAGAACAATTTTATTGTGGTACTTGACGGCTTGACCGATGTGGGGAACATAGGGGCGATCGTGCGTTCTGCCTATGCACTTGGCGCAGAAGCTATCATCGCAACAGGAGTGAAGCAGCTTAATTTTGCTGCCATTGCACGGACGAGTTCCGGTGCCCTGCTGGATATGCCTTTTATGATCGTGCCAAACATTCTGGATACCTTCAACGAATTGGGACAATTGGGATTTACGGTTTATGGTGCATCTATGGATGGTGAAAATGTACAAGATATGACATTTAACGCTAAACGTGTACTTGTTTTGGGGAGTGAAGGCAAAGGCCTTTCCAAAAAAGTGATAGCCAAGGTCAACCACAGCATCTCCATAGAGATGCAACACGCATTTGATTCACTGAACGTCAGTGCAGCAGCAGCGATTTTAATACATAGGATGGGTTATGCAATTAAATGATATTTTAGAAGAACATAGTATAAAAGCGATTAGTAAGAAGACAAATATATCTGAGGAGAATCTTGAATATCTTGTTGCTGCAGATTTTGATGCTTTGAAAAAGGTAAAAACACTGGGATTCATCTCTATCATAGAGCGTGAATATCATGCAGACTTGGCAAAATTAAGAGAACAGGCACTTGAGCATTATGGCGCAACCCAGGAAGTTACAGGCATTACCCTGGGAAGGCCTGTTGTAGAAGAAAAAAAAGGAAGGTCCAAATTTTTGCTGTTTTTTGTGTTACTGCTTCTTGGATATGCTTCCTGGTATTTTTTTACGCAGTTCGATAAAAAACATTTGCGTGAACTCATTCCTTTTATGGATGAGCAAATGATAGAAAGTTTTGTGGGTGACAAAGATAATAATACTACAGATGAGGTCGTAGAAGATCTAAGTATTGCAAAGGTTATCGTATCAAACAGCCAGACAGAGGCTGAGGATAAAGAGACCGCAGCAGTAGAAAAAAGCGTTGTGACTGAAAAAGTATCAAAAGAAAATGCGACGAAGAGTACAGCTTCGACAGCAGTAGCCAATGTTTCAATTGTCCCTGTCGGCAGACTCTGGTTTGGTGTGGTTGATGTGGATACAAAAAAGAGAGATCACTTTTCCGTTTCAGAAGCTTATGAGCTGGAAACAGGCAGTAAAACATGGCTGCTGGCAACATCTTCAGCGCCTTTTTCTTTAGTGCGTGCAGGGGTGAGAAAAGATTATCATGATGCAAAAGAGCATTATTTCAAGATAGATAAAAATGGCATTGAATCATTGGGTAAAGATGAATATGTCACGTTTGGCGGCTGGCGTCAATGGTAAAAATGAAATACGTTTTAAAGAGAGTAATATATGTTTGATGAAATTCAATTTGAGAAAATAAACCGACTACCCAAGTATCTTTTTGCAGAGATCAATGAGTTAAAGATGGAGTTGAGAAGAGAAGGGAAAGATATCATAGATTTTTCTATGGGAAATCCTGATGCCGCAACGCCAAAACCGATCATTGACAAACTTTGTGAAACAGTGCAGAGACCAAAAACACATGGTTACTCCGCCAGTAAAGGGATATATAAACTGCGTCTGGCGATGAGCAAATGGTATAAGCGTAAGTATAACGCAGACCTGGATCCGGACAGTGAGATCGTTGCTACGATGGGAAGTAAAGAAGGATATGTGCACCTGGTGCAGGCTATTTCAAATCCGGGTGATGTGGCCATCGTTCCGGATCCTACCTATCCGATCCATTCTCAAGCATTCATTTTGGCAGGTGCCAATGTAGAGAAGATGCATCTTATCTTCAACGAAGAGACATTTGAAGTGGATGAAGACAGATTTTTGGCAGACCTGGAAGAATCACTGGATAATTCTGTACCTCAGGCTAAGTTTTTAGTGGTGAATTTCCCACACAACCCAAGTACAGCGACCGTCACACCTCAGTTCTATGAAAGACTTGTAGCACTTGCCAAAGAGAAACGTTTTTATATCATTTCCGATATTGCTTATGCAGATATCACATTTGACGGCTATACCACACCCTCCATCATGAGTGTAGAAGGTGCCAAAGATGTGGCTGTTGAATCCTATACCCTCTCAAAGTCCTATAATATGGCAGGCTGGAGAGTGGGGTTCATCGTAGGGAATAAAAAGTTGATCGGTGCACTACAAAGCATCAAGTCATGGCTTGACTATGGGATGTTCACACCCATCCAGGTAGCAGCAACCGTGGCACTTGATGAGCATTATTATGTACCGGATGAACAGATCATTCCGCGTTATGCAAAAAGACGTGATGTGCTGGTAGATGCGTTTGGTAATGCCGGTTGGCCTTTATTTAAACCGAATGCCTCTATGTTCATCTGGGGAAAGATCCCTGAAGTAGCAAGAGAGATGGGCTCTTTAGAGTTTTCAAAACAGCTGCTTCTTCATGCCGGAGTGGCAGTAAGCCCCGGTATAGGATTTGGAAAATATGGTGATGAGTATGTACGTATTGCACTGATAGAGAATGAAAATCGTATCAGACAAGCAGCACGAAATATTAAAAAGTTCCTGAAAGAACTTGAAGAGGCGAAGAAATAATATGGTAAAAATTGGTATTTTAGGGGTTGGGACTGTTGGTGCGAGTGTTGCAAAGATACTTAAAGAGAATGCAGACATCATCGAAGCCAGAGCAGGTAAAAAAATAGTCGTGAAGTCCGGTGTTGTGAAAAATCTTTCAAAAGACCGTGGTGTCAATATACCCTTGAGTGACAATCCTCTTGATGTAGTGGATGACTCCGAAATAGACATTGTTGTAGAACTTATGGGTGGAGTGGAAGAGCCTTATGCACTGGTAAAAAAAGCACTTGAAAACGGTAAGGCGGTTGTGACTGCGAACAAAGCCCTGCTTGCTTACCACCGTTATGAACTTCAGGAGATAGCAGGCGACACTCCTTTGATGTATGAAGCGAGTACAGCTGGAGGCATCCCTATCATTGGTGCTTTACGTACAGGACTTTCTGCAAATCATATAGAATCAATCCAGGGTATCATGAACGGTACCTGTAACTATATGCTTACCAATATGATCAATAACGGCGCACTTTACGATGATATCTTAAAAGAGTCTCAGGAACTGGGTTACGCAGAAGCGGATCCTACCTTTGATGTGGGTGGCTTTGATGCCTCACACAAGCTCCTGATACTGGCTTCCATTGCGTACGGTATAGATGCTAAACCGGAAGACATTCTTATCGAAGGGATAGAAAACATCACTCAGACAGATGTGGACTTTGCCAAAGAGTTTGGTTATGAGATCAAATCACTGGGTATCGCCAAAAAAGTAGGTGAGGGGGTTGAATTGCGTGTCCATGCAACCATGATCCCTGCTGACAGTATGATCGCCAAAGTAGATGGTGTCATGAATGCGGTGACTGTGATAGGCGACCGTGTAGGTGAAACAATGTATTACGGACCGGGAGCGGGTGGAGATGCCACAGCATCAGCGGTCATCTCTGACATTGTGGACATCGTACGTGGAAATCAGGGTCCTATGCTTGGATATAAAAAAGGATTGGAGTCCGGACTCAGGCTTCTCCCGAAAGAAGACATCGTAACACAATACTATCTTAGACTGGAAGTAGATGATAAGAGCGGTGTACTTGCGATCATTACATCAGCACTGGGTGAGTTTGGCATCTCTATTGAGGCAATGCTTCAAAAACCGACAAGCAATAAGGACAGAGCTAAACTCCTTTTTACCACACACAGCTGTAAAGAGAGTAAAATGCAGGATGCGATCACTGCACTTGGAAATCTTGATGTGGTGCATGGCGAGATCGCTATGATGAGGATTGAGAAGTAAAAGGATAAAAGATGGCAAAAGATCACTATTTTGATATAACGGCTAAGCTGGATATGATGGAGCTTAAAAATGCGCTTATTATGGCAGAGAAGGAAGTGGCTACACGTTTTGATTTTAAAGGGCTGAAGGCTGATTTCAATTTGAATGAGGCGGGTAAGACCTTGAGTCTTTCTTCATCGAGTGATTCCAAGATAGATGCTCTGAAAGATATACTTATCTCTAAGCTTATTAAGCGTGGTATTGCGGGTAAAGCACTTGAGGAAGTCAAGACAGAGGGTATCTCCGGGGGGAACACGAAAGTGATCTACCGTATTGTAGATACGATCGATAAAGATGAAGCAAAGCAGATTGTTAAGGCGATCAAAGCGATGAAGGTGAAGGTGACTCCTTCTATACAGGGAGATGAGGTGCGTGTTTCCGGGAAGAAGATCGATGATCTTCAGGCAGTGATGGCCGAGGTGAAGACTTTAGATCTAAAAGCGCCGTTGGTGTTTGGGAATTTTAAATAGTCACTTCCTCTTCGTTCCCATGCTCCTATGAACAGTGTCCGCCGCCACAGCATCCGCCGCTTGCTTCTCTTGGTTTCTCTTCAACATGAATGGTAAAAATATCGCCGGTTTCTTCTGTGTAAAATAAGTGTTTTTGACAAAATTTTTGATTCATATGGCTCTCCATAAGTCTTGACTGTATAAGGGCATCATCTTTGTTGTCAAATTGCATATTGTTGTCGTAGGGGCTTTTTTTAAAACATCCGCATTCATTTTCTACATTAATAGTAAACATTGTAATCCTTTAGGTATAATTTTATTTGATATTAACAAGAGTTACTTAAAACATCTTGATTTTAAGCCTAATTAGGATAAATTTACTCCTATTTGGTTTTGTAAGGGCATAATATGACAAAAAAAATTGGCGCAGTACGCAAAGAGATAGAGAGTGTATGTACTTATTGTGGTGTTGGGTGTGACATTACGGGTATCGTTGAAGACAATAAGATCGTAAAGATCTATGCACAAAAAGACGGGGTGGTTTCTGAAGGAAATCTTTGTATCAAGGGTAAATACGGATATGATTTCGTAGACTCTAAAGAGCGTATACGCGAACCTCGTATACGTAAAACATTTTTAGAGAAGAATCCACATATACTAGATGCTTTTGCCTCTAAACTTTTAGAATTCAATGCTGATTTTATGACTTGTGACCTTGATACGGCTACAAGTATGGCAGCTATGAAATTGGATGAGATCAAAAGAAAGTATGGAGGAGATAGTTTTTGTGCTATCGGTGGGGCTAGGACTTCTTGTGAGTCTGCCTACTCTTTTCAAAAATTCTGTCGTGAAACGATGGACTCTCCGCATGTAGACAACTGTGCAAGAGTGTGTCACTCTCCTTCACTTAAAGGGATGAGGGCGACCATGGGTGAAGGTGCGGCGACAAATCCTTACAATGATATCTATGAAACTGAATTTATGATGGTCATTGGCTCAAATACGATGGAAGCACACCCTATCATCTCTAACCGTATAGTAGCTATGGCACGTAAACATAACAATCTTGCAGTCATTGATGTACGTGAGACAAAGATGGCAAAATTAGCAAAATACAACTGTGTGATACCGTTTGAATCGAACTTGCTTATCTTAAATATGATGGCGTATGTGATCATAGATGAAGAGTTATATACTCAAAGTTTCATCGATAACCGCACCAAAGGCTTTGATGACTTTAAAGAAAAGATAATGAGTGATCCGTATGCGAATCCTGACTTCTTTAAAGACATAGAGGGGTATGAATACTTAGCAAAGATGATACCGAACATCGCCAGAGAATACGCGGTGAAAAAATCGATGATCTTCTGGGGTCTTGGTACCACAC
>Ga0209013_10002047_pt1 | contig 18486 bp, 16 predicted proteins | sample Cruoilmetagenom2_FD_187291 | JGI IMG/M metagenome (GOLD analysis project Ga0209013, IMG submission 187291) | Oil polluted marine microbial communities from Coal Oil Point, Santa Barbara, California, USA - Sample 2 (SPAdes) (version 2) | ecosystem: Environmental > Aquatic > Marine > Oil seeps ...
TTTTTATAATCCATTACGGGAAATTATAGTGCTTTTTCACCGGTTTTTTAATATCCCAGGTACATTTCAAACCATCTTTGAACGTGACAAAATCGCCGGGTTTCACATGTACGGTTCCTTCATCGGTTTCCACACTGAACTCACCTTCCAGTATGAAGCACTCCTCATCGCCGGCATAAGTCCAGTCGAACCGTGACGATTCTTTTGTCCAGATGGGCCAGGAAAAAACGCCCTTTTCCTCCAGCAGACTCTTATCCGGATGTTCCACTTTAATTTTATTCATTGTTTCTCATCTGAAGGTTTACTCTAAAATTGATCCCTAAAAATACAAACAATTCTTATAATTCATATATTTGAAGGAAATTCATTAACGTTTGTCATCGATATGGAATTAACAACGTACCTGTCGTTTCTTATCAGTCCGGTAATTCTGATTGTTGCCCTGGTATTTATTTATTACTACTACAAGCCGGGTAGCTGGAAAAATATCAGGAATGCTGTCGTTTATGGTATGGCCGGTGTGGTAATTATTATTGTTGCTAACTACATTACGGATGCCGTTTGGCATAACAATCTGTTCAACCTGCGGCGTATAACGTTTTTTGTTTTTGTTACCATAGCGTTGAGTGCCGAACTCGGAAAGTTCCTGCCGCTGCGCCTGTATTTTTACAAACAGCCGGGCTTTCGCGGACCTTTGGAGAGTATTCGTTATTCGGTGATCGTTTCACTCTCGTATTCGGTCATAGCGACCATTTTGTTCGGACTTAATATTGTAGGCACCGATATGCTGAAAGAACCTTTGCTGTTTCTGTACACCTATCCTTTTGCCAACATCTTTTTCGGTATTGTGGCTGGGTTCTTCATGGGGCTTGGGAAAATCCGCAAGAATTTTCTCCTGATCGATGAGGCGGTGGCACTATTTATCACCACCTTTTTTCACGGGGTTTATTATTTTTCTTTCATCAGCTCGGACATACGGCTGTTTTTCGTTATCATTTTCGGATTTATTATTATCGGTGCAACATTGCTCGTTAAATCTCTCTCATTTCAGAACGAACAATCTTAGACAGCATATAGTTTTCCGGGCAGGCTTTTTACCAATCCTTCAAATTCAAGATTTAAAAGAGATGCTGCCACCTTTGATGTGCTTAGTTTTGTTTTCAGAGTAATCTGGTCGATGGCCAGTTCGCCGTATTCCCTGATCGTTTCCATGATCAGTTTTTCTTCTGAAGTCAGGTCAACGAACAACTCCTGCTGTGATTTTTTCTCTACTTTAACGTCGTCCCATCCCATAAAATAGGCCAGGTCGTTACCGTTCTCTATCAGGGCGGCCCTGTTGGTCTTGATCAGAAAATGACAGCCCCGCGAATTATCATCCCCTACTCTTCCCGGTACGGAAAACACATCCCTGTTGTATGAGTTGGCAATTCCTGCTGTTATCAGTGCGCCTCCTTTTCTGTCTGATTCAACCACGAGCACCGCATCAACCATACCCGCCACAATTCGGTTGCGCTTCGGAAAATTTTCCCGGTCGGGATTTGTTCCCGACATAAATTCAGTCAGTAAGCCGCCCTGGTCAACCATGCGCCCGGCAAGCTTTTTATTTTGCGCCGGATAAATACGGTCCAACCCATGACCCAACACACCGATTGTGTTGATACCCAATTCCAGCGAACGGCGATGGGCACAACTATCGATACCGTAGGCAAGGCCACTTACGACAAGGATATTTTTGGTTTGCAGATCGCTCAGTATTTCTTCGCATTTTGCTTTCCCGTAATTGGTCGCTCTGCGGGTTCCCACAACGGCAACCGTGCGGGCTGTATTCATTTGCGCCTTCCCTTTGTAGTACAGCATCAGCGGCCCGTCTTCGCAGTTTAGAAGCCTTGACGGGTAGGCAGGATTTGTATAAAAAAGCGGTTGAATATTGTATTTGGTGATAAATTCTATTTCCGACTCAGCCCTTTGCAGAACTTTCTGACTTCTGATCAGCCGTACTTTTGCAGCGCCGATGCCGGGTATTTTTGAAAGAGCAGCAGCACCTTCTTTAAACACAGCTTCGGGACTGCCACAGTAAGCTACTAACTTTTTACCGTTTACCGCGCCGACACCCTTGATAAGCGTTACTCCGATTTGATAGATAAGATCGTTTCCGGACATGGCATCAAAAATAAACATTTATGGGTAGCTTTGCGAACGATGACACATCAAAAAACAGTTCTGGCGGCCCCTTTAAACTGGGGCCTCGGGCATGCCACTGGCGCGCGTCTGACGCTAAGCCACGCGGGTGGAGACTCGTGCCTCTATTCAAATCAAACACTTTTGCAACTACGAAATTTACATTTCCAACACATACAACAAATTTAAAATATTTCAGCAAACAAAATAGCTGTTGCAGATAGGAACAGGCACGAGTCCCTGCCACACGGGCCGGGCTTTAGACTCGCGCCATGTGGGTCTTTACCACACGATACAATCGTGCGGTAGCGGGGGGGGGAGGGAATTAGAAGTTCTTAAAATATTCTGCTCTATTAAATCGCTCTATTATTTGTTTGGCAATTAAAAGATTACTATTCTCAGGATTTTCTTTTATTTGCTCATTTATCCTTATCAAAGATTTTTCTTTCCCTTCAATAAAAAGTAATACTAAATCTTTATTTGTTTTATCTTGTTCTGTAGCCATTGGAGTTTTTAGATAATTATTATAAGCTTTTAGTGCACTTTTATATTTTTGTTTTGCTTTATCCATATTTCCAGTTTTTTCATAGATTAAGCCCATGAGAAAAATGGCTTCAGGATAATCTTTTTTGACTTTTAATAATTCCTCTAAAGTTTTTATGCTTGCATCATATTTCCCTAATTCTTTCAAAATATTCGCTTTATTTAAATAAGCGTAATAAAAATCTGCTTTCTTTTCTAATGCTTCATTTGAATAAGAAAGAGCCTCATTTAGCAAGGAATCTCTATCAAAAGAACCTTTTTCGTATCGTAAACTCTGTTCCATTAACTTTACAGCCATATCGTTCAAAACAAAGACATCTCCATTTTTCCTGTCAGTGTGAAGTTTTGTGTGTGCTTCAACCTGATTAGTAAACTTGTTGCCTTGTTTTTTGTCTACTTCTTTTGTTTGATTGCCACATGATGTAACTAAGAATATCATGATAAGCATTGGTATAGATAATTTAAAAATCATTTTATTATATTCTTTTTATTAATTAATAAGTCCAAGCATCGATAACAAAATAAGGGATATAAAGATTGGTATGACCTTGTGCTGGCCAAGGTGACACATATCCAGCTCCCTCACTATAAGTATAGCCCACATTAAACCTCAGATAAACATCACTCCCATAACTTGGTAATGCAAAAGTTCCCTGTCCAACATTTTGCCATCCCGAATGAATAATTGATGTACCCTCAAGTCTGTTTAATGATTGAGTGCCAACAAGATTACCACCAGAATAAACTTCAACATTTCCACTAAACGTAACACCTCCCTGAATACCGGAAGGTGTAAATCCTACTGCGGAAACATTGACATAATAGACACCATCTTTTCCACGATAAACTTTTGCACTACCACGTACTCTTGACCATCCTCCTAATAATCCCTTACCCTTAGCTAGAAGAAATTGTAAATTAAAGTCGCTAAAAGAATACGCACCTTCTTTATAAATGATATCCCCACCAGCTGAGCCATCACCATCAGATTGCTGTTCATTCTCTAGGGAATCATCATTGTTCTTTCCCTTTTCTTCTTTCTCATACACCTGAACACCAATCACATTCCCCGATTTACCCTTCGTAACCAAAGCTTGCTTGTACTCATAAACCGGTTTTCCGTTTTTGTCATAGCTTACGGTTGTCACTGTCTCGGTTGATGCACCTGCAAACCCGCTATTAGTGAATGCTGTGCTGTAAAAATTATTGTTAACTCCGCGCAAATAGTTCATGCCCGTTTGCGAGGCCAGGTCATAATAGCCCTCATTAATTATATCTTTTGCCGGCACGAAATAATACCCGCTCGGGTCAACATATTTTAAGGGGTTGTTGAGGGCGTAGGAGTAACGGTTGTAGTTTTGGGCAGGCATGTTTATTTTCTCGCTGTTTTTCATCTTGTGCAGGACAAATATACCGTAAAAATAAAAAAACGCAGTGGTGAACTACGCTTAGTATGGTTCTGCTTCCCACACGAAAGATTCGTGCGGGAGCGGGGGGTCATAAACACGGCCATTCATGTTTATCAAATCGAAATTATCTAAATGCTCATGGCCTGTGAAGCCCCTATCAAATAAAAAGCTGGTTGGTACATTATCATAGGTCCAGTCGGTTGGGTTTCTGCGCCTGCCCCACGGGTCAAAGTTGAGCTTTTCTTCAACACTGCCAATTTCGTTGGTTATGGTTTCAAAACTACCCAAGTAGTCTTTGTGCACGTAATACATCCCTTTAAAATGCATGCCCCATTTGTATATGGCAAAAATACCATACACAACAAAGATAAAAAAGCGTAGTTAAAAACTACGCTTAGCACTTTAATTTATTCTATGTTTAGAGAGGAGTTGTGTCATCACCGCCATAACTTAAGCTAGTGGAAAAACATCTACTATTTCCTATTAACAATCTCACCTAAAACAAAATAGTATTCTTGTCCATTTCTATAAACAAATAATGTGTCATTCCCCTCACGTTTAGTTATTTGGTCTCCAATTTGCAAAAAATCAAACATAAAAGGTTTCTTATACAAATAATTTCGACATGGATAAAAATGTACTTTCTCACTGTTATCAAAAGTTATATAAGTACCTCCTTTTCTAGATTTCATGGAAAATATTATTCCGTTAACTTCACCCTGGGTTCCAATGTCCATATATTCCCTTTTTAAGGAAGCAGTATATTTGAATTCATATGTTAACATAATAATTAATGTAAGGATGGGTAAGATTACGCCAAATACTATTATTGCAATTATTCGCTTTTTTTTCTTCATAATATAAAATCTAAAGGCCCCATACTTTTGTATATTGATATGTAATTTGTTCGGAAAGAAATGTTGGAGATACACCTACGCCTCCTGAAACACCGACACCAATCAAATATCCACCGCTGTCATCTTTAAGTCCACTGACATTAATACCAACGGTAAATATTTCCCCTCCATTAATATTTATATTTACAGATTCACCCATAAATGATACAATACTAAAATTACTTACATTTCCTATGTAATAATAAGCTGTTATTAATATTCCAGTGTTAGCACCAAGTGACCCATATCCACCTCCCGCAGAGGAAAAATTATAATAGGAGTTTTTATCTTTACCTTGAATCATATAAATACCTCCCCATGGAGATGCTGCTGATGCTAAACCAGCTTCTGCTGATCCAGTATATTCTATTGAATATGCCACTGGGTCTTGATTAATAAGTGTAACTGATGCATCTGAAACATTATTCACTAGCTCTAACCCATACGTAGTTTTTGTTATCGTTCCCCATTCAATGTTATGCAATGTTAGTGGATCAACTCCAAATACTCCTTCTGAAGGATCATAACTGGCAGATGTGCAAACTGTAGCTTCTTCAGTGTTTGTTACAACTTTATATGTTGAGGCATTAGGTAATATTACTTCACTGAATACCGTTTCCTTTTGAACAACTTCCCTGGTCCATTTGTTAACATATTGTTGTGTATGACTATCATATATCATTTCATTGGCGTAATTATGCCCTGTATTGGCAAACAATGTGTTTGATCCCCAATCCTGCGTATACCACGAACCCATTCCTTCACTGGCCGAGCCTTCACCATAAGCATAAGGTGCAGGAGGCCCGAAACGTCCACCATAATAACCTGTTGGGTCAACATATTTTAAAGGGTTATTAAACGCGTAAGTATACCTGTTATAGCTTTGGCTAAATGTGGGGGCTTGTACGAAGGGGTCGAGTGATAAAAACCTGTCCAGCCAGGGATCATAAACACGCCCATTCATGTTAATTAAGTCAAAATTATCGAGATGCTTCCCGATGACTTCGTATCGGGACAGGCAGTGGCCTGTATAGCCGCGGTCAAACAAGTATGTTTCGGGTATGTTGTTGTAGATCCAGTCGGTTGGGTTTCTTCTTCGTCCCTCCCGACGAGCTAAAGCTGTCGGGATTGGTTCAACTACGGTTTCCGGTTTGCACGGCTCCCGAAAACCAAGTTTCACTGAACAAGGGTCGAAGCTTAGTTTTTCCACCACTTGCCCAAATTCGTCTGTTATGGTTTCAAACGAGCCGAGATAGTCCTTATGGATGTAACACATCTTTTCAGTTCTGTTGTCTTTTGTTTCAAAAATAGGCAATTTTTTTGCAGGCAAGGTTTAGTAAATGCAGAAAAGCGCAATACGGTGGCTGCGCTTTTGTTTTTGATATCACGGAGTAGTTACAAACTACTCCGAGTGATGGATTTATATTTTCGACGCATACAACAAATTTAAAATATTTCATCAAACAAAATAGCTGTTGCAGATAGGAGCAGACACGAGTCCCTGCCACACAGGCCGGGCTTCAGACTCGCGCTATGTGGGGTAAGTTTATCTTCCCACACGAAAGATTCGTGCGGGGCGGGGATATAAAAGATCGTTTCCGGACATGGTGTCAAAAATAAACATTTATGGGTAGCTTTGCGAACGATGACACATCAAAAAACAGTTCTGGCGGCCCCTTTAAACTGGGGCCTCGGGCATGCCACGCGCATGGTTCCTGTTATTGAACTACTCCTGCAAAAAGGTGCTCGTGTGTTGCTGGCTGCCGATAAGAGGCCTTATGATTTTTTAAAACAACGGTTTCCCGATTGTAAAATGATCCGCTTGCCGGGGTTTGAGCCTTCTTATCCTGAAAAAGGATCAATGGCGCTGAGAATGATCTCCTCTTTCCCCCTTATGTTAAAAAAGGCACACGAAGCCAACAAATTACTACAGAAAATTATTGACCGACACGGGGTAGATATTGTTATTTCAGACAATCGTTACGAACTGAGCTCAACGAAAGTTTATAGTGTTTTTATTACACATCAGCTTAACGTTCAAACCTTTCGCTGGCAGCGCCTGTTCCAGCCACTGATCACTCAACTAATTTACCGGTACATCAAAAGATTTGACGAATTGTGGATTCCTGATTCGGAAAACAATCAACACAATTTGTCGGGCAAACTTTCACACGTAAAAAATTTTCCAGTCGAAAATTATCAATTTACCGATCCGTTAAGCCGACTTGACCTAGATGTCGGAGCTTCTGAGATGGAGCCACTTGATTTGCTGGTTCTTCTTTCAGGGCCCGAACCGCAACGAACCGTTTTCGAACAGCTGATCACAACGCAACTCCTTAAAAATAAGCTTAGAGCTACCGTTCTGCAAAGCAAACCCGAAGAAAAAACAATAAAGCAAAAAGAGAATATAACCTTAATCTCCCATGCTGATGATGAACAGATGGCCATGCTGATCAAATCGGCGGATATAGTCATCAGCCGGCCCGGTTATTCAACCATTATGGATCTGTCTGTATTCGGAAAAAAAGCCATTTTCGTACCCACCCCCGGACAAACAGAGCAACTATACCTGGCCCGTGAATTAAAAAACCGCAGGTATTGTTATTTCGAAAAACAAGCGTCATTCAATCTGACTCATGCCATCGGAGTGTCAGAGAAATATACCGGACTGCCTAAGGTTGCCAAAAACGATAAGCTGGATGGCCTGGTACGGAAACTATTATCCCGCATTCAGAATACGTCCCCCGAATGATGCACATGTTTTATGCGTAAATTTGCGGCTAAATATCGGAACAATGCGTATTGAAAAGGACATGAAACTGGCGGATGTCATTCATCACGATTTCAACCTGGTCCCGGTGATTAACCGGTTTGGAATCCATCTCGGCTTTGGAGATGGCACTATTGAACAGATTTGCAAAGAGCACAAGGTGAATGTAGCATTCTTCTTGATCATTATAAACGTTTATCACGATCCGCAATATTTCCCAAAGAAACATTTGCAAAGTTTTCCTGTCGGTTCTCTGGTCGCATACCTACACAATGCCCACGAATACTACCTGGAACAAAAAATTCCGGAAATAAAGAAACTGATTGTAAAACTCACAGAAGAATCCGGCGACAAACATAAAAACAACTTTAAACTGGCTTTTAACTTTTTCGAAGAATACGAACATGAACTAACGGCTCATATCGACAGGGAAGAGACATCGGTTTATCCTTATGTTGTTGAGCTGGAAAAGGTAATAGAATCCGGCACTGCGCCTGACAAGGTCCTTGCCCGAATGCAATCGTATTCCATTACCGATTACGAGGATGAGCATGAAAACGTAGAAGAGAAATTGTACGACCTGAAGAACCTGATCATCAAATACCTGCCATCCGTTAAAAATGATGCCATCAGCTATAACATACTGCTTGAGCTTTTCGACCTGGAAAAAGACCTTCGTGAACATGCGCGCATTGAAGACATGATCCTGGTTCCAAAAGTGGAAGCCATGGAGATTACCATCAAGAAAATGAATTAAAACGTGGCTGGAAAAATCACCATAGTTCTGATTGATCATTCATACCTCGTGAGGTCAGGGATGGAAAACCTGCTTAGGGAGTTTCCGGAAGTGTCCCTTACAGAAGTATTTGACGGTTCGGAAAAACATCTTGTAGAAAAGACTATGAGCCTGAAACCCGACTTCATCATCATAAATCCGAAGTCGATTAAAGACTCTTTAAATTCTTTTGTTCTGTCACTGGGCAACGACGCACTTTTAATAGGTCTGGTTGATGAGCATACACCACCGGTTATCAGAAGCAGATTTAAACATATACTGACTATCACCGACAATAAGTACGACCTCCTTAACAATATGCATAAATTGATGGGGACAAATTCCAAAGACAAAAGTGGTAAACATGAGAACCATTCCCTCAGCGAAAGAGAAACTACTGTATTAAAACACATTACACAAGGCATGACCAATCAGGAAATTGCCGAAAAATTGTTTTTAAGTGTCCATACTGTCACTACACACCGGAAGAACATCACCAAAAAGCTGGGTATTAAAACTGTTTCGGGACTAACTGTTTACGCCCTTTTAAATAAGATTATTGATATGGGTGAGGTGAATCAACAATAACACATTTGCCAAATTTCAGGTTCCGCTTAAGGTTCTTCCCCGTTTTCGAATTTCAGAGGTTAAGGTGTTTTCCTATATTTGCCTAAAATTTTTATCATGTTAAATTACATTGTTTGGCGCGTAAATCCCGAAATTTTCAGCATTCCCTCCGATATATGGCTGGTTGGCGGCCTTGAAATACGATGGTACGGATTGCTCTTCGCGCTCTCATTCATTTTCGGTTATTATTTCATGCAAAAAATGTTCAGGCACGAAGGAGTGAGCGACAAAGTTCTTGACGAGTTGACTACCTACATGATTATTTTCACAATCTTAGGAGCGCGCCTGGGGCACTGTTTTTTTTACGAACCGGACTATTACCTGGCACACCCGATTGAAATACTTAAAATATGGGAAGGGGGCCTGGCAAGTCACGGCGCGGCAATTGGCATTTTACTGGGCTTATATTTCTTTTCGCGGAAAAACAACAAACCCTATCTTTGGACACTCGACCGGGTAGTAATCGTTGTGGCCCTTGCCGGATTTTTTATCCGTACCGGTAACCTGATGAACTCGGAAATATTCGGCAACGTGACCACACTCCCCTGGGGTTTTTATTTTGTCAATTATTACGATCCGGAATACACAACCGACCCGCGGCATCCGACGCAAATATATGAAGGCTTAAGTTACTTGTTGCTGTTCTTTTTCCTCTACCGTTATTACTGGAAACATGAAGGGCATCCGAAACAGGGAATGATTTTCGGTTATTTCTTAACGATCCTGTTTTCGGTAAGGTTTCTTATCGAGTTTATCAAAGTTCCGCAGGTAGGTTTTGAAGAACACATGACCTTAAACATGGGCCAATGGTTAAGTATCCCGTTTATCCTGATCGGCATTTTTCTGCTGTACTGGTCGAATAAAAGAACAGAGCCAACTCCTGCGCCTAAAAAGTAGAGGCAGATTTATCTATTGCAGATTCATCAGATTCAGGTTGTCGTATAAGTCCTTTTCGATTTTATCGGCCAGTTCAATCTGTCCATTATCCCGCGCCAGTTCGCTTAACCGCTGAAGTACGGCCAATGATTCCTGAATTTCATCACCGTAATAACTCATGAAACGCTGGTTCAGGGATGTGTAGTACCTCAGATCCTCCATATACCTGCCGTACAGTAATTCAACGAGGTTGTTACCTTTTTCTGTCGCTTCCGCTTTATAATAATTCTCAGCCCATGGGATCATAAAATAGTCAAAGGCTATTTTATTATTGGGGAAGAAATAAATACCTCTATCGAGCACGGCTTCAACCGAGTCGGTTTTCCCTTCTTTCACTAGTGCCTGTGCCAGCCTGATGTAATCCTGCTTGATCATGCCTGAATTACGATCACTTTCCCGGTCAATGGTTACGTCAGCCTCATTCAACCTGCCCCATCTGACATCGTCTGCCATAAGGATTTCATAAGTCCTGGCGCTGTTAACTCCGCCAACCCGTTGTATGTAGTCGCTGGCAGACGTTGGTTTAAACCGGTACACAATTCCTTCAAGATGACAATATCTGTCCACATTTAACACCTTGCTTACACTGTTAGGATTGGCAAAATATATGGGGCGTTCCCAGTTGTTCGTAGCAATTATATCGAGCAGCATCAGGTCGTTTCGGAACAGCCCGTTTTGTGAAATCCTCCAGGTAATCTCATCCACAATTTTGTCAGCATCATCAGCATCCACAGTTCCTGAACTGATCACTGCTTCTTTGTCAATTTTCAAATTCAGATTTTTGGAAGGCATATAGTTGATCCATTCACCATTCTGCAACGGAACTTTTGTACGTTTGTCATTATTCTCAACGAAACTAAGAGCCTCGGAAACGCCTACAGATTCTTCTATCCTTTCAAATACGGGCAGGTAATTCTGGTCACCCTGTGCGTAAAATTTCCTGTCGATAGACAACGGCAACGGATCCGATTCATATACCTTTCTGAACATCTGATCGACATACCACTCTCCTGACGACAGCATATAATTCACCACGCGTACATCTGTTCTGATGCCTTCAACTTCCTGCACATACCACAGGGGGAATGTATCATTATCACCGTTAGTAAATAGTATAGCATTCGGTTCACACGATTCAAGGTACATTCGGGCAAAATCCCTGGCAGCATATTTACCGGACCGGTCATGCGATTTCCATCCCTGCTGTGCCATGATGCCCGGTACCAGAAGTAAAGAGGCCAATGAAACGGCAAGGGCAACCACTGTTTTATTTTTGAGTTTATTCCTCAAGCCGTCATACAACGCCAGAACCCCCAGGCCAATCCAGATGGAAAAGGCATAAAAGGAGCCTGCGTACGCATAATCACGTTCACGCGGCTGCAGCGGGGTTTGATTCAGATAAATAATAATGGCTATACCTGTCATGAAAAATAGTAAAAATACAACCCAGGTATCCTTCTTACTTTTCGAGAGTTGGAACAGGAAGCCCAGCAAACCCAGTAAAAGAGGCAGGAAGTAGAATTTTGTACGGGCAGGGTTTTTCATACTTTCCGGCAAATCGGTCTGGTTGCCCAGCCGCCAGTTATCGATAAACCCAATACCGCTTATCCAGTTACCGTGATTTATCTCTCCCTGACTTTCAATGTTATTCTGGCGCCCAACAAAGTTCCACATAAAATACCTCACATACATATGGTCTATCTGGTAGGAGAAAAAGAACCTCAGGTTCTCACCAAATGTAGGCTTATAGATAATATCGGTACTGCCATCACCTTTCTGGACTTTAACAGGTGTTCCTTTAATGTGTCCATATTGTTTATATAACCTGATATGTTCCGGTTTTGAACTGCTCCACATTCTTGGGAAAAATGTATTAAACCGCTCATCATAGACAGGAATAGTTCCTTTACGCTCGTCAATCACCACATATTTACCTTTTTCCGCATCCTTAGCATATACCGGTGTGCCGTTTTTGCTGTCAACGGTAGGAGCATTGTAGTATCTTCCCACGAGTAAAGGCCAGGTACCATACTGCTCTCTGTTCAGATACGACAACAAGCTGATGGCATCTTTGGGGTCGTTTTCATTAATAGGAGGATTGGCATTTGCCCTTATCACCAGAATAAAGAAGGAAGAATAGCCGATCAATATTAAGGTTAATGCCAGAATTACCGTGTTCCACAGAACCTTACCTTTTTTCTTTGTATAATAAAGTCCACCTACGATTAATGCTATCAGGACAAGGAAATAAATGATTGTTCCCGAATTAAAAGGTAAGCCTATCGTATTGACAAAGAACAATTCAAATTTACCGGCTAACTGAACGATGCCCGGTATAATCAAATACATAATAACAGCGAGAATAAAGACAGAGAGAACACCAGCAATAAAAAACCCTTTGTAGGAAAATTTATACTTCTTGTAGTAATAAACATAAACAATAGCAGGGATTGCCAGCAGATTCAGCAGGTGAACCCCAATGGAAAGGCCAACAATGTATGCAATCAATAAGATCCATCTGAAACCATGCCTGTGGTCGGCAACTTCTTCCCACCGTAATATAGCCCAAAAAACAACCGCTGTGAGGAATGATGACATAGCGTAGACCTCGCCTTCTACTGCCGAAAACCAGAACGAATCGGAAAACGTATAAGCCAGAGCGCCTACAACGCCTGCTCCCAGTACTGCCCACATGTCTCCTTTATTCATTTGCCCGTTATCTGACGTTACAAAAAGTTTTTTGGCCAGCATTGTAATGGACCAGAAGAGGAACAGAATTGTCAGGCTGCTCGACAAAGCCGACATAATATTCACCATCAAGGCAACATGCTGTACGTTGCCCAAGGCAAATAATGAGAAAAAACGGCCTAAAAGCTGGAACAAAGGAGCTCCGGGAGGGTGGCCTACCTGTAGTTTATAAGCAGTAGCTATGTACTCGCCACAATCCCACCAACTGGCAGTTGGTTCAAGCGTTAGAAAATAAACCAATGTGGCAACGGCAAAAACCGCCCAGCCAATGATATTATTCAGTTTTTTAAAGTTTTCCATCTTCGATGTACTTTTAGGCTAATTAAAAGGCGAAAATAAGACTTTTCATAAAACCATTTTTTACAGCGAATTATATTTTAACAGATTTTAATAATTTGCTGAACTCCAAACCATCTTACCGCCAGGGCAGGCTATTACCTAATGAAATATTTTAAAAAACTAATTTGTAATAATAAAAATTCGAGTATCTTTGCACCCCAATTGTCCGATGGTGTAATGGCAGCACTTGTGATTTTGGTTCACACAGTCAAGGTTCGAATCCTTGTCGGACAACAAAAGGATATGATTGATTGAGGGGGCGGAAAGTCCCCTCTTTTTGTACCATGATAAAAAAAGAACATATAGCAACATTGGTTAACGAGTACTTGTCAGGCACCGATATGTATATGGTTAAACTAAGTGTAGGCAAAGAAAACACCATCAATATATACCTGGACGGCGACTCAGGTGTTCAGATTGATGATTGTGTAGCGTTAAGCCGGCATATTGAGTCATCCTTCGACCGCGACAAAGAAGATTTTGAACTTAGTGTGTCATCAGCAGGCATCGGAGAACCACTGGTACATAAGCGCCAATATGAAAACAGGGTGAATAAACCTGTTGAGGTTCTTTTAAAAGAAGGCGCAAAGTTTAAAGCTGTTTTGCTGGGCATTGATGATAATGAGCTTAAAGTAGCCAGAAAAGTAAAAGAAAAACAGAAAAAAGGCAGCAAATTTGTTACGGGCGAACCCGAGATCATTTCGCTGGATAATATTAAGTATATAAAGGAAATAATAACAATATAATAAGGAAATGGATACAATTAATTTGGTCGAAACCTTTTCTGAGTTTAAGGAATTTAAAAACATTGACAGAGAAACGATGATGCGCATCCTTGAAGATGTGTTTCATAACTTACTGATTAAAAATTACGGTGAAGAAGCCAAGTTCGATATTATTGTCAATATCGACAACGGCGATTTTGAGATATGGCATTACCGCGAAATCGTTGAAGACGGTGCCGTTGAAGATGAAAATCTTCAAATTTCTTTCTCAGATGCTATTAAAGTGGAGCCGGATTTTGAAGTCGGTGAAGACTTCTCGGAACAGGTTGGCTTGAAAGATTTCGGAAGAAGGGAAATTCTAACCATCCGTCAAAATCTTGTCTCTAAAATCCTGGAATACGAAAAGGACAATATTTACAAAAAATATAAAGAAAAAGTAGGTGATATTGTTACGGGAGAAGTTTACCAGGTTTGGAAAAAGGAAATATTGATACTGGATGACGAAGGTATTGAATTGATCCTGCCCAAATCGGAGCAAATTCCTTCCGATTATTTCCGCAAAGGAGATAATGTTCGTGCAGTTGTAATCTCTGTCGAGCTGAGAAGCAATTCACCCGTAATCATTTTATCGCGCACTTCCCCGGTATTCCTCGAAAGGCTTTTCGAAGCCGAGGTTCCGGAAGTTTACGATGGCCTGATCACTATTAAAAAGATTGTCAGGGTGCCCGGTGAACGAGCTAAAATTGCTGTTGAATCGTACGATGACCGCATTGACCCTGTTGGCGCCTGTGTAGGCATGAAAGGATCGCGTATTCATGGTATTGTCAGGGAACTTAAAAACGAAAATATCGACGTCATCAACTACACAACAAACGAAACCCTGTATATCCAACGTGCCTTGTCACCAGCCAAGATCACATCCATTAAACTGGATAAAGAATCTGACAGAGCTGAAGTTTACATGAAGCCCGACCAGGTTTCACTGGCCATTGGAAAAGGGGGGTTCAATATCAAACTTGCAGGACAACTGACAGGATATGAGATTGATGTATACCGCGATTCCGATGTTGAAACTGAAGACGTTGACTTACAAGAGTTTGCTGATGAAATCGATCAGTGGATCATTGACGAACTTAAAACTATAGGTTGTGACACAGCTAAAAGTGTGCTTGATATAGATCCTGCTGATCTGGTATCACGAACCGACCTGGAAGAAGAAACTATTCTGGAGGTCGTTCGCATTCTTACAGCTGAATTCGAATAAAAACATTATTTTTACGCTTGCCCGGGAATACTGGCATAGAACAATTAACGAACGTATATGACGGAACAAAAAAAGGCTGTTAGACTAAGTAAAGCTGCGAAAGAATTCAATATCGGGCGTGATACGATTATTGAATTTCTGGGGGAGAATGGGTTTGCTATTGATAAAAACCCGAATACAAAACTAACACCTGAGATGTACGACCTGCTGCTTGATAAGTTTCAGGAGGATAAACACGTCAGGGAGATTGCTCAGAATAGAGAATTGGAATATCTGGGGAAACAAGCAATTTCAATCGATGATAAAGCTGCGAAAGAAACAGATAAAAAAGATAAGTTTGACGAATTTGAACCTGCCCAAGAGTTGTTCATTAAAAATGTAGGTGTTGATTATCCTGCCAAAGAAAAAACAAAAAAGAAAGATGTTAAAAAAGAGCCTGAAGAAGCGCAGGTAACAAAAGAAGATCAAAAAGAAACTCCGAAAGCAAAAGAACCTGAGGAAGAAACAAAAGATGCTACCGAGGTTAAAGTTCTCGGAAAAATTGATCTAGACAGCCTGAATCAGACAACCAGGCCGAAGAAAAAAACCAAAGAAGAAAAAGAAAAGGAAAAAAAGGCAAAAAAGACAGCGGCCACACCAGAGAGCAAGAAAAAAGCTGCTAAAAAAGAAGAGGACGTTGTTCCTGAAAAAGAAGTAGTTGAAAAACCAGAAAGCAAGCCGGAACCGGAACCGGAAATTGCTGATAAGGTTGAAAAAGAAACTGTAGAAGTAGAAAAAGAGGAAGAAGAAGACAACTTCATACCCACCAAATTTGAAAAACTGAAGGGTCCGGAGGTTGTTGGAAAGATTGAACTTAAGGAAAAAGAAAAAAAGTCGAAAAAAGAAAAAAAACCTGTTGCCTCATCGAATGCCAGAGCAACACAGAATAAGAAAAAAAGGAGACGGATTAAATCGCAGCCTGGCATTAAAAAAGAGGATGTTAAGTGGGAAGCAAAGAAAAAAACACATGGCAGGAAAAAGGAGATAAAGCAGGAACCTACAGAAGAGGAGATCCAACAAAAAATTAAAGAAACACTGGCGCGCCTTGCTCCTTCCGGTAAATCAAAAGCTTCCAAATATCGGCGCTTGAAGAGAGACACCGTTTCTCAATCAATGCAGGAAGAACTTGAACGCCAGGAATTAGATAAGTCAAATTTGAAAGTCACGGAGTTCCTTACGGCTAACGAATTTGCCAACATGATGAACGTTAATGTAAACGAAATCATCAAATCATGCATGCAACTTGGTCTATTTGTGTCTATAAACCAAAGGTTAGATGCTGAGACTATTGTACTGGTCGCTGAGGAATTCGGTTATCAGGTTGAGTTCGTTGGAGTAGACGATACTGACAACCTGGAAGTTTTAGAAGAAGAAGATAAACCGGAAGACCTGATTGACAGAGCACCTATAGTTACGGTAATGGGGCACGTTGACCATGGTAAGACAAAACTACTCGACTATATCCGTAAAGCCAACGTTGTAGCTGGAGAGGCTGGTGGAATTACGCAGCATATCGGCGCTTATGAGGTAACTACAGAAACCGGGAAAAAAGTGACATTTCTTGATACACCGGGGCACGAGGCATTTACGGCTATGCGTGCAAGGGGTGCACAAGTCACCGATATTGTCATCATAGTAATTGCTGCTGATGATAGCGTTATGCCCCAAACAAAAGAAGCTATCAACCATGCTCTGGCAGCAGGGGTGCCCATTGTATTTGCTTTCAATAAAATGGATAAACCTGGTGCCAATTCAGACAAAATAAAAGAACAACTCTCCACAATGAATATTCTTGTGGAAGACTGGGGCGGCAAATACCAGGCACAGGAAATTTCTGCTATTACCGGAATGGGTATCAGCGATTTGCTTGAGAAAGTCCTCCTTGAAGCAGAGATGCTTGAATTAAAAGCCAACCCCAGTAAACCCGGAAAAGGAACGGTTATCGAGTCTTCGTTAGATAAAGGCCGTGGATATGTGACCACCATCCTTGTTCAGGACGGAACTATGAAGCACGGCGATATAGTTCTGGCAGGACCTATATTTGGTAAGGTAAAAGCCTTGTTTAATGAAAGGAATATGAAAATCGATAAGGCCGGACCATCTGCACCGGCAGTTCTGCTCGGACTTAACGGCGCACCGCAGGCAGGTGATGTATTTAATATTATACTTGACGAGAAAGAGGCCAAACACCTGGCGGCAAAACGATTACGACTTATCAGAGAGCAAACTCAGAGAACTACCAAGCACATTACCCTTGATGAAATTGGCCGTCGAATCGCTATCGGCGACTTCAAAGAGCTTAATGTTATTGTTAAAGGTGACGTAAACGGTTCCGTGGAAGCGCTCTCCGATGAATTGTTAAAACTAACAACGGAAGAAGTACAGGTAAATGTAATCCACAAAGCCGTGGGTGCCATAACCGAGTCGGATATTGTTCTTGCCTCTGCTTCCGATGCAATTATTATCGGCTTCCAGGTACGTATGGTACCGCAAGCCCGTAAGTTAGCCGAGAAAGAACAAATTGATGTGCGGCTTTATTCGATTATTTACCAGGCTACCGAAGAGTTGAAAGCAGCTGTGGAAGGCATCCTGGTTCCAAAAACCGAAGAGAAGATTATCTGCAACCTGGAGATCAGGGATGTGTTTAAAATCACGAAAGTAGGTACCATAGCAGGATGCTACGTTCTTGACGGAAAGATCAGCCGGAACACGAGTGTACGCCTTGTCAGAGATGGCATCGTTATATACACCGGAAAACTTGGCTCGCTGAAACGCTTTAAAGATGATGTGAAGGAAGTTGCTGCCGGCTACGAATGCGGACTGAACATCGAAAACTTTAACGACATTAAAGTAGGCGACATTGTAGAGGGGTACGAAATTGTTGAAGTGGCAAAGTAGCATTTAGTACGTTTTACCCTATTATCCTTAATAATAAGAGGTGCCAAATCTTAATTTTCCTAATCTAATTCTTCGCTATTCTTCAAATGCGACAGATACTATTTCCGCACTATTCGTTCCGGGTTTTATTCAGATGCAAGGTGATGCTATAGTGATAGATGCAATGGTGACGCCAATGAAATAAGGTGTCAAAACCAGTTGCGTCCTAAACGATGAAGAAAGATGCATTAAAACCATGAATTATTTATAGTTATCGGGTACTATCGAAATGGGGGGCTTCCACCTTTGAAAAAATGCGTAAATAAAATCAATACATGGAACGTTAAAAAGAAAATTTGT
>Ga0209013_10002048_pt1 | contig 18484 bp, 14 predicted proteins | sample Cruoilmetagenom2_FD_187291 | JGI IMG/M metagenome (GOLD analysis project Ga0209013, IMG submission 187291) | Oil polluted marine microbial communities from Coal Oil Point, Santa Barbara, California, USA - Sample 2 (SPAdes) (version 2) | ecosystem: Environmental > Aquatic > Marine > Oil seeps ...
TTAAAATGCAGTAATAATAAAGAAACGGAATATAGAAAAGTTAAACCTTATTCTATACCCCGTTTTCCTTTAGCCTAGAGACCTATTTACCATGTCTCCTGCCGGAGTCGTGTTTTCTTTCACCGTCTTTTCTATGATTTCTGCGATGATGGTTAATACGTTCCCATTTTTGAAATTGCTCTTCTGAAAGAATTTGTTTCATCTTTCCTTTTTGGGCAATCATTCTATCCAATCGTTCATTTTGAAAGTCAAAACGTTCATCCGCACTTGGTTTAGATTGTTCTGCTTCTTCCTTTTTCACCTTCCGTTCCAACATTAAAGCCTTCCGTTCTTTTGCATTTTCCAAATTCACCTTTTGAATTTCCTTTTGTTGAGCGGTACTTAAATCCAAAGCCAAAGTCATCTTCTTTGTCTTAAGTATGGCAATTTGTTCGGGAGTCATATCTTTCATACCCCTTTGTTCAGAATTAAATTGCGGGCCTCTTTGAGAATAACCCAACATTCCAATTAATAATACCGTTGTTACTAATACTTTTTTCATGTGTTTATGTTTTTGTTATATCCCTTAGATTAGTATTTCATTAATTGGTTTAAACCACTTTCTGATATTATAAAAACTTTAACACCACTGAGAATTTAGATAAATGAATTCAATGTTTTTTGTCTAAAAGTCTTATTAATTACAAACAAAAAGGGCCCGGTTTTAACCGAACCCTTCTATTTGGGAATTTATATATGGATCTGTTATGTTAATTAAGATTTTCAGTTTCAATTAGGAATGCGGGTTTTAAATTTTCATCAGTAATTTCTACAACTTCCACTGATGTATATTCTTGTTCATGAATTTGATTGCTGTCTAAAGCATAGTAGGTAAATGCAGATAATACAAAACAAACAAAATAGAGCAGACTTTTAATTTTATAAGACATAATTCCGGGGTTTTTGTTCATCACTAAAGTATAACCAATAAAGAAAGAAGTATAATGATTGTTGTGAATGTCTCTCAAATTAGGGTTAAAAACGCTTTATATGTGGTTTAGAGCATTTCTGCCCGGATTTTATGTAAATGCACTTTACATTTAATAGCTTAAATAAGGTAATTCACCGAGCACTACTAGCGTGAAGGCACCGGATTTAGTATTTGATCTATGCGTTCTATTACATCCTGTAAATGATATTTACTCATGTTATCAGAAGTTCTTGGGATGGCATTTACTATATTTCTTTTTAGACCATTCAATTCTGCCCTTGCAACAGACCTGATATCAGACTGGCTTGTATTTATAACCGTGGCCTTTCGATAGCCTCCATTCGCTGGTTTTTTAGTTTTGCTTTCGGCCGTCATAAGGAATTCTAACCTGTCTATATGTGCCTTCTGCAGATTTCTTCTGTAGGTATCAATTTTATGGCCATTTCTGAGTTCAGACCAAAGACCCTTGCTCATATCTTTCATCATAGAATTTAAGGAATAGGCATCAACACCTAATTGTGTTTCCTGCTCTATAAGTCGCGCCATTCTGCCAAGGCTAAGGACATTGTTTAAAGATCGTACTTGCAGGGCCCTAACCCTTTCAACGGATCCCGAGTATTCTACTCTTCCAAATAGCTCATCATCCAATAGCCATTCCGGGGTTCTAAATAATTCTTGTTGAAGAAATTGCATACAGTTCTTCTGGTGTTCCTTAGGGACGGGACTATATACCTTACCTTCCTGGTCATACGTCTTGTAATATTCATACACGCCTCCAATGTTATTGGAGACATGTCCCATATATCTGTTGAACTGCCCAACTACCTGACCGTATAATTTTTCCAGATCATCATAATCTTTTCCTTCCTCTTCTGTCCATTTAATCAAATTAGGAACAATTCTTTTTAAATTCTCTATCCCATATTTGCCCGCTTTTATTGCGTTGTCCCCCAAATCTTCTGTCTGAGAACTTGGGTCAACCACATCTCCTACCTGCTGACTTCCAAATCGGTAAAGCGGGTCTCCGGCATGTTCAAGAATCCAACCATCCAGAATTTTCTTCTCTTCCTTATCTGTTTTGTTCAAGATTGGTCTGTAGCCCCATTTGATGGCGTATTTGTCATAAAATCCAATATTAGGCATAAGTGCCACATCCCCGTCTCCAGGTTGCGCGACATAATTAAAACGGGCATAGTCCATAATTGAAGGGGCGGTTCCGTACGTTTTGGTGAAGGATTCAGAACGTAGTGAATCCACTGGGTATGCCACACTGCTTCCCATATTATGCGGTAATCCTAAAGTATGACCAACCTCATGCGAAGAAACAAATCGAATTAGGCGTCCCATAACTTCATCTTTAAAGGTCAGGCCTCTGGCATCATCATTTATAGCCGCTGTCTGAACAAAAAACCAATTGCGTAAGAGAGACATTACATTATGATACCAGTTGATATCTGATTCTAAAATCTCGCCACTTCTGGGGTCGCTAACATGTGGTCCATAGGCATTAGGTATAGGAGAAGCCAAATATCTAACAACCGAATATCTTACATCTTCAGGCGACCATTCCGGATCTTCTTCTTTTGATGGAGGATCTTTAGCCAGAATAGCATTTTTAAATCCTGCATTTTCAAAGGCAACTTGCCAGTCTTCTATACCTTGTTTAATATATGGGACCCATTTTTTTGGAGTGGCTCTGTCTACATAATAAACTATAGGCTTTTTGGGTTCCACCAATTCACCTCGTTTAAACTTTTCAATGTCCTTCTCTTTAACTTCCAGGCGCCACCGGTCCAGGAATTTTATTGTTTTACTTTCCTGTGCATCCAGGCCGTAATCTGTTTGACCTCTGGAAAACCAGCCCACTCGTTTATCGAAATATCGTCTTTTCATGGGCGTTTTTGGCAAAAGAATCATAGAGTTATTGATTTCTATAGAGATGGATCCAAGGCTCACATTTGAAGGCGGATTAGCTGCGCTATAGGTCTTTACATGTCTTGCCTCCAGATTTAGCGGATAGCTTTTTAATGATTCTATATAACTCCTGCTCTCGTCCAACTTGGATACTTTATAACGCTTACGGTAAAACTCAGGCAGGCCTATGGCTTTAACATCCTTGATGAATAACTGATCGACATTTATTACCGTGGCAGGATTTAGAGAATCTTTTTTGAAGGCCTTAATATCAAAAGCGTATAAAACAGGTTCAAAATTGGAATTTACCACCGCTTCATGGACCGGGAGCGAGTCGTCTGCAACTACATTATAACTAACTACCCTTAATAATACTTTTTTAGGTTTCTTTTCCCAGCGCAATACATGAGTATTAATTTTTCCACCTCCAAAGCCTATTCCTGATGCCGTTTTAGAGATTCTGCTTACCATCAACATTTCTCTGTTGAAAAGGGAATCGGGGATTTCATAGAGATGTTTATCTTCAACAACGTGGACATTGAATAGCCCATTATCCGTGATGGCGTCTTTGGTAACAACTTTGGAATAGGGCTGTATTTTATCCTTTTTTGAACTTGTTTTTTCTTCCGTTTGTTCTGTATTATCCTTTTTCTTTTTGAAGATTTGGGCATCAGCATTGCTTGGAATACCTAAAGCAAATATTGCCAATAAAAATAATGGGAGAATTTTGTTTGCCATTGAATAGAGTTACAATTTGTTACGAATTGGCCAAAGAACTGAAAAAATAATCGAAACTATTGTTAATTATATCATAAGCATATTTTTTTTATAACAAAGAAAGAGGAGAATATAACTATCAGAGTAACAGCTATATAAATACTAAAAACACATCGGCAAATAGTGTTAAAAATTACAGTTTTGGTTGTTAAACAAAAGCCAATAGTGTAACAAATTAATTTTTCGACCGTCTTATATTCAAACAACGATCAACAAATAACAAATTATAAAATGAACAAATTATTTATATTATGTGGATTGGTAATGCTGGGCACAACCACCACACCGCAAGAAAGTAAATTAACTTCAAATTGTACAACATCGGAAGATAGTATTCATGTAAGTATAGCAGATGTAAATAGTCATGAATTACTTGCTATGGAGACAGAAACGGTATGGAAAGCGCCTAAACTTGTAAGCAGAATTTCTGTAAAAGCTCCAGAAGATATAAAAATGGCTGAAATTGTATTTATTGAAGAAGAGTCCTCGATAGATTTAGGATTTGATACAGCGGAATACCTTCCTGAAGGCTTTGATCCTTATAGTGTTTATTTTGATGTAAATTCTATTGTGTTCATTGATGATGAAACGACAGATCTGGGTTTTGATACGGAAGAGTATTTACCAACAAATTTTAATGCATATGCGAATCCCAACAGTATAGATGGAATTAATTATATAGAAGAAGAAGAAGTTGTTGATCTGGGATTTGATACAACAAAATATCTACCAGAGGGTTTTGATCCTTATGAATTCTATTTGGATCTGGATTCTGTAGAGTATATAGAAGATGAAGAAGAATTAGATTTTGATTTTAGTACTGAGGATTATTTACCAGCTGGATTTGATCCTTTATCAAGATAATAAGGGGATAGAAGATCTTTTTTCTATCGAATTATTGGGTTAGTCGCCACTAAAGCCTTTGTTCTGCAAAGGCTTTTTTTATTGGCCTACCATATTTTTGTAACCTTTTACACTGCCCATAAGTAAATTAACAAAAATTTAACTTAAAATAGCCAAATATAGAATTGCTATAAACTGTAATCGGTGACAGCGGTCTTGATAAATTTTTCAGTACTCTTTTGAACTGTTCTTAAGTTTTATCACCAGAAATTGAGAAATCCGTTTTTGAGGTCGGTATAGTCAATTGTTAATAGTATCTGAAGAGCAATAATAAGCATATTTCCTTGTTCTAACTTTACCTAAAATTTTAACCTATTAGCGTTATGAATAAACTAAAAACAATAATAAGCAGCTTTGTGATAGCAGCAACTATCAACGGGATAAATGCTCAGAATCCAAATGGTGATGAAAATCATTTTGATTTTAGCAGCATTGAATATATAGAAGAAGAAGATTTTGATCTTGGATTTAATACATCAGAATACCTTCCGGAAGATTTTGATCCTTATAAATATTATTTTGATCTGAATTCAATTTCTTTTGTGGAGGATGTATTTGTATATATTGATTCTGAAAAGAATTTACCAAGACATTTTGATGTATTTGCGAATCCGTCAGATTTTCGAAATGTGAGTTACATTGATCCAATGGACGAAGTACAATTGGAGTTGGATACAGAAGAATACTTGCCTGCGGACTTTAATCCTTATGCAAGAACTTCATCGATAAATCATAATCCCTTGTTTTAATTAAAACAGTAGAAAACTAATAAGCCCTGATCATTGTATCGGGGCTTTTTTTTAAAACATTATTGGGATTACATATTGGAAAACCAAGATCAATAAGACAACAGCGATAAGGTTTAAAATAATTCCAACTTTTGCCATCTGGTGAACCTTAATATAACCACTGGCAAAGACAATTGCATTTGGGGGGGTGGCCATTGGCAACATAAATGCACAACTACTGGCAATTGTCACAGGGATCAACAGGTATATGATTGGTATGTCCAAGCCAATCGCAATTCCCGCGACCACTGGAGCCAAAACGGCAACAAGGGCGACATTACTCATCAATTCGGTCATAAATAGCATAAGGATTATGAGAAGCGAAGCCGTAAACAGAATACTTATCTCACTGGTAGCTATAGCGTTGGATACAATATCGACAATTCCGCTTACAGACATTCCTTTTGCAAGAGCCAGTCCGCCTCCAAAGAGAATGAGAATACCCCAGGCTAATTTTTGAGTGTCATTCCACTTGATGATAAAATCACCTTTTCTGATATTATAGGGCACAGCAAAAAGTGAAATTGCAGCCATCATACTAATAATAGTATCCGAAAGCTCAAAACCTGGAATTATTTTGTTTATCAGAGTTCTAAAAATCCAAAGAAATACCGTTATCCCGAAAATGACCAAAACCATTTTTTCCTTACCCGAAGTAGGTCCTAATTTTTTTAATTCTGAGTGTATAACCTCCTTTGACGCCTTGAACTGAAGTTGCCTGTTTGGAAACATCCATTTTACCAGAACCAGGTAAGATATAATTAAGAGTATTATGGAGAAAGGAAGACCCAGGGTCATCCATTTTAGAAAGGAGATCTCAATGTTATATTCATTTTCTAATAGACCTATCATAACGGAGTTGGGAGGAGTTCCAATAACAGTGGCAATACCTCCTGCGTTAGCGGAAAAAGCTATCCCAAGCATAACACTAAGGGCAAAATTTTGATCATTTTTAGTGTAACCGTCTTCGTCATTAATTAATAAACCAATTACAGACATAGCTATAGGGAGCATTACTACTGTGCTGGCAGTATTACTTATCCACATGCTCAGTGAGGCCGTTGCTATCATGAATCCCAGTACCACCTTATTGGGGGTAGTGCCGGTTATTTTAATGATATTGAGGGCGATTCGTTTATGGAGGTTTACCTTTTCTAAGGCTAATGCCAACACAAACCCTCCGAAAAACAAGAAAATTATTGGACTTCCATAATTGGCGCCCACATCTGTTATTGGCATTATTTTCATAACAGGAAAAAGTACAAGCGGTAAAAGTGCTGTTACTGAAATGGAAACAGCTTCAGTAATCCACCATATAACCATCCATAAGGCAACGGCAATAACGCCATTAGCACTTTCATTTTCGGGAATAAAGTTTGGTAAATTTGTAAAAATGAAGAAAAGAAGCGGACCGGATATAAGTCCGAGTTTCTTGTTAAAGCCCATTTAGTGTATTTTGGGCTCTAAACTATACCTTTTACTTTAGTTTTAAAAATAAAAGGGAGCAAGCTTGCTCCCTTTTAAATTATCTGTAGAATGCTATTCATTCAAATTAATAGGATTCAGGTTTGTGTCTGTTGAGCCGTATAACAATTTTATCTCTCCTTCGATATCAAATCCGGCAATAAAAAATAAATTGCCATCGATGTTTAGTATTTCAGGCAGATAGTTTCCAGGATAATTAAGTTCTTTAATTTGACTTCCATTATTGTCAAATTTTCTTAAATTCTCCTCGCTGGATAGTACAAAGGAATTTCCTAAGGACACCATAGCCTGATTATTCTTTGTTTCTTCAAAATAAGATGATGATATCTTGGTGCCCGTTGCATTAGCCAGAGTGAGTTCACCATTTGCATACATCGCGATATTGCCGTTAGAAAGCTGTTCTAAATGATAACTTCCGTTCAGGTCATTAGAAGAACTGATTTTGGAATCCAGTACGGAATCCTCATATATAAAATGAGAAGTAACATTTAGACCGGAGTCAAAAAAGATTAACAAGGGTTTGTAGTTTGTTATTTTCGGATTGGTATCATTTTTACTAAAAACTGCTCCAAAAGCAATAAAGCCGTTTTCAACTTCAATCATATCACCAATCATGGAATCTGCATCTCCAAATGAATTAAGGATCACCTCGAATGCATCGCCTGAGGAATTTCTTGTTTCAACAGCCGTTTTGTAGATACTGCTATCTTCTTCAGTTCCAAAGTATAAGAAGTTAGCACCATCTGCAAGGTAACCGTAGCTGTGTTTGGTTGATGAATTTATTCCATTAAGAAAGCTCCAGGAACTGTTATAGTTTACTTCCTGAGTTCCATAAAGGCCATCCAATGTTCTTGAAAATACAAAATTCATATTTCCACTGGCATAAAAATTAACAAAAGCACTATTTGAATTATAAGGCTTATCCGCTATATAATTAAAGGATTGCATATAATTTTCATCTAATTCAGTGTAATAAAATTTCTCCCCACCTGTACTTTCAAGGTCTTCCAAAAGTTTTATATAATAGATTAATCCGTTCTCCGGGTTAATTCCTGTTTCCAAAGGTATTCCGTTAAATCCGTCAGCTATTTCCGGGAAAATAAAGAAGTCTTCTACTATTGCGTCATTCACCAGAACTTGTTTGGAAACTGTTTTCGTCTCCAGAGCTTCATCGGAGACCGTTAAGGCGATGGTATAATCTCCTGGCTTTCCGTAAACTACAGTAGGGTTTTCTTCTGTACGTGTTTCTCCGTTACCAAGATTATAGGAGTATGCAATCGCTCCTACAGAGCAATTGTTTATTTGCAGGTTTTCGCCTACCATAAGGATCTCTTTACTCACTTCAAAACATGCCACCAATGTTGAGTTTGGATCAGGATCAGAAGGAGATGCATCCTTAGAACAGGAAGTGCAAAATGCTGCTAAAATGATCAGAAAGTAGATTTTCTTCATAAAAACAGATTTGGGATTCTATTATTATAACGAAAATACCGGGGTCCTTATTTCAAATTTTAACACTCATTCGATGAAATGCACTAGATGTAAAATGCTGATAATGAATTAAATAAGGATAAAATAATTTTTTTATTGCTCATTTAATTCGCAAAGAAGCGTATCGCCCTCTTTTACCACTTTAGTTAAGCCCAATTTGTTCAAACCTTTAAGACCCTTATCCCACGCCTTATTACTTAATCCGGCAGCCTCTTTTAAAACCGCTAATGGCATGGATTTATGGGTTTTTAAGATGTTAAAAATCGCTTTTTCACTTTCATTTAATTCCAGTGGCTTTTTTTCGGGACGCATTTGTGGAAAGAACAAAACTTCCTGAATAGAGGCATTGTTTGTTAACAGCATTACCAGGCGGTCTACACCTATGCCAATCCCCGAAGTGGGGGGCATTCCGTATTCCAAAGCCCTAATAAAATCCTGATCAATAAACATAGCTTCATCATCCCCTTTTTCCGACAGTTTTAGCTGCTCTTCAAAGCGTTCGCGCTGATCAATAGGATCATTTAGTTCTGAGTAAGCGTTGGCAATTTCCTTCCCGTTAATCATAAGTTCAAACCGTTCTGTTAAGGCCGGATTCGTCCTGTGTTCCTTAGTTAGCGGACTCATTTCTTTTGGGTAATCTATAATGAAAGTAGGTTGTGTGTAGTGATGCTCACATTTTTCACCAAAAATCTCATCAATGAGCTTGCCAACACCCATACTTTCGTCTACTTCTATATCTAGTTTTATAGCCACATCGCGTACCGATTTTTCATCCATCCCTGCAACTTCGTAACCCGTATGCTCCTTAATGGCTTCAAGGATTGGGATACGTGGATAGGGCGCCTTAAAATCGATCTCCTTCTCACCCATAGCAATTTTTGTTGAACCATTGGCATCTATGGCTACTTTTTCCAACAACTGTTCCGTAGTATCCATCATCCAATTGTAATCCTTGTAGGCTACATAAAGCTCCATAATGGTAAATTCGGGATTATGGGTGCGGTCCATCCCTTCATTTCTGAAATCCTTGGAAAACTCATATACTCCGTCAAAACCACCCACAATGAGTCGCTTTAGATAAAGTTCATTAGCTATTCTTAGGTAAAGCGGTATATCCAGCGCATTATGGTGTGTTATAAAAGGTCTTGCAGCCGCTCCTCCCGGTATTGGCTGTAAAACAGGAGTCTCTACTTCTAAATATCCCTTATTATTTAAAAACTCACGGATACTATTGGTTATTTTGGTTCGCTTTATGAAAGTATCTTTAACTGTAGGATTAACAACCAGATCTACATAACGTTGGCGATAGCGTTGCTCGGGATCGTTAAACTCATCATATATATTGCCTTCTGCATCTTTTTTGGGAAGAGGCAATGGCCTTAAGGCTTTACTTAGGAGTGTAAAATCTTTAACCATAACGGTTTTCTCCCCGACCTGGGTAATAAATAGTTCTCCCTCTATACCAATGATGTCGCCAATATCCAATAATTTTTTATATACCTCATTGTATTTGGCCTTATCATCTGCCGGACAAATTTCATCCCGGTTAAAATAGACTTGAATACGTCCTTCACTATCCTGTAATTCTGCGAAGGAAGCTTTGCCCTGAATCCTTCTGGACATTAACCTCCCTGCAATTATAACCTTTTTCCCCTCTTTATAGTTGTTGGAAATGCCCACAGAAGTGGCATCTACTGGGAACAAGGCTGCAGGATAGGGATTAATCCCCATTTCCCGAAGCTTATTCAGTTTTTCTCTTCGTACGATTTCTTGCTCAGAAAGTTGCATAAACTGGTCATTAAAGCTGCAAATATAGGTACAATGCGTTAATCTATCAATCCAATATTTTCATTCTATTATGAAATGGGTTATCTCTAAATAACCTAATTCCAAATCATGATAAAAATCATAGATTACTTACCCAATCTTCACTTCATTTGTTCTCTATTTCCAATAATCGCTTATTGTTGATGGAATTATGATTGTTTTTGAGATTACTCAATACTTTAAGAAGAAAAAATAGCAAATACTCTAACTATAATTTTTTATATAAATTCTTTAAAAAATGAAAAAAATCGTATTCAGTATTTTAGCCTTAGTAGGTTTCGCATTACATTCCACAAGTCAGGAATTATCGCCATATATTGAGATTGGCAAATCGAATAATAGCATACAACAGATATCTGAAGATGTCTTGGCTGCACTTAAAGAAAATTCATTTCAGGTTTTGGGGTCTTACCATCCTGCGAACAGGAGTTCTTTAAAAGTGATTGCATTTACACGAAGTGATTTAAAAAATACAGTTATAAAAGTTGCTGACAGAGGAGCTCTTGCATCAGTATTTAAAGTAGGTCTGGTGGAGAAAGATGGGGAGGTTACTATTTCGTATACAAATCCTGATTATATCTTAAGAGCTTATTTAAGAGATAATTATAACTCCTACAAAAGTATTTTTGAAAAATTCAGTATAGATTTAAGAACAACCTTTTCGGCTATTGGTAATGATTTCCTCCCTTTTGGTGGAACTGTAGAAGCCGATAAACTTAAAAAATATCATTATAAAATAATGATGCCCTATTTCACAGATCCTGTTGATTTAAATGAATTTGCATCATTTGAAGAAGGGCTTAAGGTAATTGAAGCTAATCTAAAAGCTAAAAAAGGAGAAACATTGCAGGTCTATAAGATTATTTACAGTAACGAAAAGGTTGCAGTATTTGGAGTGGGATTGAAAAGTAAGGAAGATGGCGAATCCCAGTTTTTACCGAAAATAGGAATGGATCATGCAGCCGCAATGCCTTATGAAATTATATTGCAAGGTAAGGAGGCAACCATGCTACATGGTAAATATAGAATTGCCTTGCATTGGCCAGACTTGACGATGGGTACATTTATGAAAATTATGAGCACCCCTGGTGATATAGAGGACACCCTGAAAGGACTTTGTGAAATTTCAGGAGCTGATAAAAACTCCTTATAATTGAATAGTAGCATTATTTAAAGTTGTTTCGTTTTTTGTTTATATAGGCCCTGTAAGTGCAGGGCCTATTGTTTAATAATTTTTCCAATAAATTTTGATCCTATTTGCTGTAACAAAACGCAAATACTTACGTCCAATAGTTACTCCTGTCCGGCAATTGGGCAGGGTGAATCATTAAACCTGAACTATGAGCTTTTGGAGAGTGTTGCTGGCTATTATATTTCCGCCTTTATCGGTCCTTGGTAAAGGTTGCGGATCTTTTCTTATTGTTCTGCTTTTAACCTTTTGCGGCTGGGTTCCCGGGGTAATAGCTGCTTTGGTGATCCTTAATAATCCCAGCTGAAGGTTGTATCTTTGCCTGCGATGAATAAGAAGGTTGCACTACAGGATATAGGCTTTAAAGGCTACAAAGAAACCTGGGACTACCAGGAACTGTTGTTTCAGCAAACGGTTGATCTTAAAATCAAGAACAGGCGGGAGGAAACCCTTCTGGAGACACCTAACCACTTCCTGTTTGTTGAACATCCACATGTATATACTTTAGGTAAGAGTGGGGATATGTCAAATCTGCTTGTCGATGAAAAATATTTGGAAACCAAAGGAGCACAATTCTACAAGATAAACAGGGGCGGAGACATTACTTATCATGGGCCGGGGCAGATTGTAGGCTACCCCATTCTGGATCTTGATAATTTCTTTACAGACATCCATAAATATTTACGCCTTCTTGAAGAAATGGTTATCCTTACCCTGGCTGAATATGGCTTAAAAGCGCAACGCTCAAAAGGCGAGACAGGAGTGTGGTTAGATGTTGGCACTCCCTTTGCCAGAAAGATCTGCGCCATGGGCGTACGCGCCAGCCGCTGGGTTACCATGCACGGTTTTGCATTGAATGTCAATGCAGATTTGGGTTATTTTGATTTGATGATTCCTTGTGGGATAAAGGGTAAGGCGGTGACTTCATTGAATGTAGAATTGGGACAAAAAGAAGTCCCGACGGATGAGGTCAAAGAAAAACTACTCAAACATTTTTCCCAGCTTTTTGAGGCAGAGATAATAAAAGAAAAGACCGGAGTCTAAGCCCCGGTTTTTAAATTTTGAAATACTATTTACTAAGGCTGGTAAGTACCATACTGGACATTAATTTACCATTTTTATTAAAAGTTTCCTGCTTAACCATACCAATATCTTCTGCAAGCCAAAGGCGTGATGGGAAATTTTGACTGGACATCATCATTTTAGATTGGTTTTCACTATAAATAACATAGCATTCAAAAGTGCCGGCGGGAGTAGTAATCGTTTCTTGTTTTTCCACTTTTCTGTTTATCATATCCACCTTAGAAGTCATACTCACACCACTCATACTCATTTTCATGGCTATATTGGCGTCCGGTAAGACTTGTCCCACTTCCAGATTATTCGGAAGTTCAATATCAGTTCCGGATACCTCCATTTCCATATCTCCAAATTGCTGAAGCATTTGATTAGACATTAAAGATTGATAGTCAATTGTTACAGTGTTTTCTGTACAGGAATAGGTAAATTCAGAATTAAAGGCTTCCTTACCTTTATCATCCATATATTTCATGACCATTGTGGCAGAAGTGCTGCTGCCCTCATCAATGACATTAGTTACCGTGTAGCTAATGGTTCCCTGAGTTTTACCTTTACCATCCATGGAAGTATACTCCAAAGTGGAACCTTCTTCCATAGGGTAATATTTACTGCAATTCTGGGCTGCAACTGGCATTGCAAAAACAAATAGCAATCCAATTAAAAATAGTTTTATTTTCATAGTTTATATTTTAATAAATTCTACTCTTCTGTTTTGTGCTTTACCTTCAGTAGTTCCGTTATCAACCACCGGCTCAGTTTCTCCCTTGCCATCTGTTTTAATACGACTGGTGCTAATACCAAACTCTTCGGTAAGGGCATTCATCACAGAGGCCGCTCTTAGCTTAGAAAGTTCAAGATTCGAAGCGTCACCTCCGTCCGCATCCGTATGTCCTACAATTAAAATATTCATACCGGATTCCTGCTGCAGGGCATCGGCTATCATCTTTAAGGTGCCGTAGGATTCTGGTTTAATTAACTCTGAACCCGAATCAAAAAGAATACCGGTAGTTGAGAACTTGCCATCTTTGAGTAATTTGCTTCGCAGGTCTTCCCCTCCCTCTGCCAGTTTAACATTAGTGATAAAAACAAATTGTTCTGTTTTTTCGCTGGGCATGTTATACAAATTAAATTTTATGAATTTAATAAAACCGGGTTCAATAAAACGTGGCAGATCTACTAATTTTCGTTCGTTCATCCACATTCTAAATCGCTTGCCATTAACAGCTACAGCCACATGTGCCAACTGTAGCACATCATTTCTCACATCTTTTTTAATGTAGTTTTGAACTGAATTTTCGCTATTAAAATAATTATAAACATAAACACCGGCATCAATATATTGCGCTAATGGAATGCCCATTTCCGCATAATTTCTTCCTTTGCGTAAGGAATTATTATCATCCAACGACAATGTTAAGCGGGCAGTGGAACTCGTATTCCTGTCAAGGCCTGTGGTGATCATATCAAATTCTACGGTAAACTCTTCGGGTAAGGTCTCAGGAAGATCTGGAACATAGATAGTTCTATCCGATAGTTTAAGCCATTTATCAGGACTGTCATCGAGTGTTACCACTTCCCCTGAACCGTTTGTATTCCATTTAGCCGGGAAATCTCCTATGTTGTCTTCAGAGAAATCGTCATACAACATTAAACGGTCCCCTGGCACAAAATCGTAATTAGTATAAACTTTAAGTGATTTAGGTCCGCTTGATTGAGCTGAATTACCGCTCCCACCTGATACATTAGGATTGTTACCACCTTCAACAGGAACCGGATTTTGCCCTTTTGCTTGTTTCCCTTTTTTACCAGGTTCCAAAATACTATCTAAAGCAGCGTCTGTTTTCTCCTGTGTTTCCTTCTCTACCCTTCTTTCAACTGTGCGTTCCGCAGCTCGTTCAGCTGCTTTTCCTAATTTTTTTAATAATTGAGCGCTTGCATCCGGGGTTACAAGTGAGAATAAAAGTAGTGGAAGAATAAGACGAAGTTGTCGTGCTAGTGTTTTCATGATTGTTGTGGTGTTAAGTGCCTCTTAAAATACGAAATTTTAGGTAAATCAGGGGGGGTTAAGTCTTCTTTTTTCGTCAAAAAAAACTTACAAATACCTAATTATTAGTGCTTTGTTGAAGAAAATTAGATAAAAATTATTTAGTATTCGCGAGAATTGTATACACGGTTCATTTTAGTGTGTAATTGGTCTATGGAAAAGGCTTAGTTAATTTTGTAAAGCACAAGTGCATTCTCCTGATCCTTGCAAACAAATTCTATCTTACGGTCATTATCAATATCATCCAGGTCTATCCTGGAATACCCAAATACCGGAAAATTTTGTATTGGTAGCGCATTACTGTCAAACAAATGAACCTTTTGACTTTGGATGTCGGTTACACTGACGTAAATTTTATCATGAACATAAAAAATAACGGGATGGGTATAGACGCCTAAATCCAGTGTTACCTTCTTTCCTTTAATACTCAGCATATTTTCATTATTACTCACCAGGGTTTTGTTTGTAGCGTCCAGTCCGTGATCTTCAGCATAGTTAAACTTTGTTTTCGAAACTTTACCTTTAGTATCTATGGAATGAAGCGTACCCTTTTTATCCGTGACAATAAAATTATTTTTATATAAATAAGTGTTATTAGAGGAAAAATCAATTTTCTCGGTTACCTTAACTCGTGTATTACCTACACGATTCATTATTTTAAGGTCGCCATTTTCCAACATAAAAACCAAATAGTCTCTATTACCTATTTTAATATGTTTAGGCGCTGATAGTACCGGACTGCCTGTATCAGTATATTTAAAACCCCTTACAGTTTTACCCTTTGAATTATACATAAAAACTTTTGATCCCTGGGTAATGACAAAGCGATAATTTCTTTTTCCCTCATAATCAAATACCGCAAGTTCATTTAAATTCCCACCAGGGAAATTCATATTAAATGGAGCCACTTCTTTACCGTTTCTATCCAAAATGAGGAACTCATTTCCGGTAGTAAACGCTAATTGTAATCGCCCGTTTTTATATAGGTCTACCTGACTTATTTTTCCTTGTATTCTCCCCTTTAATTGTTTTTTCCATAATATTTTACCCTGAGTGGATATTAAATACAAATTGTTATCCATGTCCTGTACCACAATTTCTTTTTTGTTGGTCCTGTGATTTTTAACAAATTGGGGGTCTGTTGCTAAATCACTATCTAATTCTACCCGGAATTGCGCTGAAATAGTATTCCTCTCTTTTTCCTTATACTTTTTTTGAATGAGTAGATTGGTATGATAAAAATTTGCATCGGCAACAATTTGTCCGGCAAAAATATAATTGGAAGATTCGGTTTTATTAAAATCATTAATTAGTTCCCTTGTGCAATGCATCTTCAGGATGTGCTGCATACCTATAGCATTCGCCATGAAAACAATGCTCGATTCATCTGCGAGAACTTTACGCGTGGTTTCATATAGCATACTTTTGTCAAATGTGGAGCCACTACTATTGTCCCGATTTATCCCTTGTAAGACATCCAGCTCTTCAGAAAAAATAAAGGTGTTTTCGAGTATGGTATAATAATTTGCTTTAAACTCCTTTAGCAGTGGATTAAAGTATTCATAAAGAAATTTGTTGCTTACAAGTTCGAAAGTTTCGCGGCCCATATATATGGCATTGTTGCTACTCTTATCCTCCAGGAACTGTGTGATATTTTCTGCGCCATAGGTACTTAAGATGACTGCTTTTTTGTTTTCTATAAACAGCACGCCAATTTCTTCCACAGTATTGAAAACACTGTCTCTTTTAAAGGCCGCCTCTAAATAGTCTTTCTGATTTTGGGCAAAAACATCATAATTATCAAAAGAAAAGGAAATAAACGCATCTGTCTTTTCCGGCATTTTTACACTTATGTTACTAACCAATGGTCTGGTATTCTTAAATAGGTTAAGCAAGTTTTTGGTGGTATCTGTGGCAATTGATACACCATTCAATTGCAGAAAGTCCTGAGAAGGTTCTATGTCAAAGGTTACCCAATCTGCAAAACCAGAAAATCGTATTGTAGTATCTTTTTTAAGAACGTAATCATCCATATAATTACTCTGTCCCAGATTTAAGTAAATAGATGCGGATTTATCAATATTCGAAGTTTCAAACAGCGAATTAAGAATTGGGTCAATTTCGGTATTATTTATGTTATCAATGATGTCATCAATTAGATTAAGAGATGATCCAAGTATAATTTGCTGATCGAGTTCAATGCTAAAAAAAGTAATTTGCTCTATTTCGTACCTCTTATAACTTCTGCCTTCAAAAGAGACTGATTCAATGGTAGGGCTTTCGTTCTTGTCAGGATTAATAAAACTCAGGGGTTTATCAGAAACATAAATGAATTCGCATTTTAAAGAATCAATTTTAGTAAAGGCCAGAATACCGCTGGTATCGCTTTGAACAAATTCAAGTGCTTTGATCCTGCCCAGGATATGGTCATAATTTGTTGTTGAATACAATGGCTTTAAGAAGTCATTGTTTTTAAGTTCGCTTTTTAGGTTCGTCAGATTATTAACTTTAATTATTACCGAAGCATTTTGGGGGAGATAATCTAAAAGTGGTGTTGTAGATTCTTTTTGTTTCTGGCAAGAGAGAATACAAAAAACAATGAAGGTGAAAACTAATATAAATCTCATTTAAAATGCTTTGCAGCAAATTTAGAACTTTATCTACTTTTATCTATGCGGTAAGCAGGGAAGTTATTTATGATATAAAAACGAAATGACTTTCTGGGAACTAAACTCAAAAGGAAGTTCAGAAAGGTTTGCATTATAATTCAAACTTGAGTTGTTGGGGCAATAATTTAAAACTCTTTCTGTGATATTTGGTTATGCCGTAATCTATTATTGCTTGTCTATGCTCTTCGGTGCCATAACCCTTGTTTTGTTTCCAATTGTACATCGGAAATTCTTCATGAATTTTTTCCATATAGGCATCTCTGTAGGTTTTAGCCAATATTGATGCCGCAGCAATACTTTGAAATTTGCTATCCCCCTTTATAATGCATTTATAAGGAATTTCATTTATTGGCTTAAACCGGTTGCCATCCACTATTAAAAAGTTAGGCACTTTAGACAGCTTGTTTATAGCCTTATGCATCGCAAGTATTGAAGCGTTGAGAATATTAATATCATCAATTATATCTGTTTGAATTTGTGCAACACCATAACTTATTGCACTAACTTCTATTAAAGGGCGCAGCCTGTTTCTGGTAGATGCAGATAATTTCTTTGAATCATTAAGCGATTCTTCGGAAAACGAGCTTGGTAATATAACCGCGGCGGCTGTAACAGGTCCTGCCAGGCAGCCTCTTCCCGCTTCATCCGTTCCAGCTTCAAATTCACGTTCCCTATAAAATTTCAACATTTTTTAAGATTATTAACAAAAAAAATTAAACATAATTTAATTATTTCATCATTAATGTAACAATGTCGCAATTATGTAGAAAAATTTAACATAATTTAACTACAAACCTCCATATTTCTTGTGTAGTTAACATTTAATTAAGACTTTTGTAGTGACTAATTCAAAAATTCTATTTAAATGAGATCTAAGTTAACTTGGATGTTAACACCTATTTTGGTGTTATTCATCACTTTCTCTTATGGACAGGAGAAAACGATTTCGGGTAATGTGACAGACCAAAACGGGTTACCACTCCCGGGAGTATCTATTATAGTTGTTTCCACAGCTATAGGAACACAAACAGATTTTGACGGGAATTATTCAATACAGGCTAATGAAGGCGCTGTTCTTCGTTTTAGTTATATTGGACAAAAGACCGCTAACAGGACAATTGGTTCGGACAACATTATCAACCTTCAAATGGCAGAGGATGCTCAGGCATTGGAGGAAGTAGTTGTTACGGCTCTAGGCATTCAAAAAAGTACCAGAACCTTAGGGTATGGTACAGATGTTGTAAAAGGTGAGGAGTTGGTAAAAGCCAGAGAATCAAATATTGTTAACTCATTACAGGGAAAAGTAACGGGTGTACAAATTACCAATACTGGCGATAACCTCGGAGG
>Ga0209013_10002049_pt1 | contig 18470 bp, 15 predicted proteins | sample Cruoilmetagenom2_FD_187291 | JGI IMG/M metagenome (GOLD analysis project Ga0209013, IMG submission 187291) | Oil polluted marine microbial communities from Coal Oil Point, Santa Barbara, California, USA - Sample 2 (SPAdes) (version 2) | ecosystem: Environmental > Aquatic > Marine > Oil seeps ...
CTCGTCACGCTTCGCAATAGCGGCTCCTACAAAGAGGGAATGAAACACGTGCGCGAGAAGATCGAGCTCACATACGACGTGGGCGCGGTCAATGGGGCGTCGCACTGGGACACGATCCACGGCTACTACGTCGAGCTCGCGAGGGCGAAGGGGTGCAAGAAGGGAGCGCCGTACGCGAACGGCCCGGTCAAGGCATGTCACAAGGTGTCGAAACCCGAGCCCAAGCTTCTAGGCGCCCCCTACAAGAAAGGGCGCAGCGAGATCGTCGCACTGTCGCTCGAATCGCTCTACCCCGAGCTCGTGAGAAAGGTGCTGTTCGTCATCTATGACTACGGCTACGTCCAGGGCATGAAGCACGGCCTACGCAGGAACAACGACGACCTTCGTTGGGCCCAGTCCTATTACAAATCTTGCGTTGCGCGAGCGAACCACGCAGCACACGAGCCTGTCTGCGCCAGTGCCTCCAAGGCATGGTCCGAGGGCCTTCTGAAGAGGCTGCGCAAGCAAATCGAGGCGCACGGTCTGCCAGCTGGCAAGAAGCCAAAGTAGCGGGGGCCGTGAACGTCCTCGACAAGAAGCTCTTTCGCGAGGTGATTCGTCTTCGCGGTCAGGCGCTGACGATTGCGATCGTCGTGGCGTCGGGAGTTGCTTGCTACATTTCGCTCCAGAGCGCGTGGCGTGCGCTCTATGATTCGCGCGACCTCTACTACGAGACGAATCGGTTCGCCGACGTGTTCGTGCACCTCGAGCGAGCACCCAAGTCCGTTGCGGGGCAGATTGCCGAGCTTCCCGGCGTAGCCCGCGCCTACCCTCGGATCGTGGAGCGGGTGCGCCTACCGATGGACGATCTCATTTCACCGGCCCGAGGCGACCTGATCTCGATCCCGCCCAGCGGCAAAGCTCCCCTCAACGGCTTGGTCCTTCGCGCCGGGCGCAACCTGGAGCCAGGACGCTACGACGAAGTGTTGATCAACGAGCCGTTCGCCCACGCGCACGGCCTCGAGCCCGGCGATCACCTCTCCGCGGTGATCAACGGCAAGCTTCGTGAGCTCCTAATCGTCGGGCATGCGCTGTCTCCGGAGTACGTGTTTGCGGTCGACACGGGCCTTCTCATGCCGGACGACGCGCGCTTCACTCCCCTGTGGATGCTCGAAGACGCGATCGCGGCTGCCTATCAAATGGAGGGGGCATTCAACGACTTGGCCGTGAAGCTGGAGCCGGGCGCCAACGAAGACGCGGTGCTGGGCGCGATCGACCGGGTGCTCAAGCCCTATGGCGGGCTCGGCGCGTTGGCTCGGGAGCACCAGCTCTCCCATTCGATCCTCACGAGTGAGATCCAAGGCATCGAAACGCTCGTCATTTTCCTTCCGGGAGTCTTCCTTGGTGTCGCGGCGTTCTTGCTGAACGTCGTATTCAGCCGATTGGTTACCTTACAGCGTCCGCAAATCGCAGTGCTGAAGGCCATGGGCTACACGAACACGAGCATCGCCCTGCACTATTTCAAGATGGTGGGGGTCATCGTCAGCGTGGGGGCGTTCATTGGGCTCGGGCTAGGTGTCTGGTTGGGCAAAGGGATGCTCGCGATGTACGCGGAGTTCTTTCGGCTGCCCCAGATGCCGCAGCAGGTCGATCTGACCGTCAGCGCAAACGCGATTCTGTTTAGCCTGCTCGCCGGCGCTCTGGGGGCTTCGCTTGCGGTCCGCGCGGCTGTGCTTCTACCTCCGGCGGCTGCAATGCGTCCGCCGGCGCCGACCAAGTACAAAACCGCAGCAATCGAACGATGGGGAGTCACCAAGTGGTTCACCCAAACAGCGCTGATGGTGTTCCGCGAGATCTGGCGTCGCCCCGGACGGACCGCGCTTTCGTCCCTCGGGATGGCTCTCGCGTTGTCGATCGTGATTCTCGGGCGATTCGGCTACGACGCCTACGGGCCGATGATGACGGTGCAGTTCGAGCGTCAGCAACGCGAAGACCTGTCCGTGAGCTTCCTGGACGCGATGCCGCAGCGAGGCCTCGGGTATCTTGCGCACGTGCCGGGTGTGGAAGAGGTCGAGGGGATTCGGATGACAGCCGTTCGGATGCGCTCGGGGCATCACTGGCGCGATACACTCCTCATGGGCATCCCGGAGGACGCGCGGCTTCGCCAGCTGTTCAGCCTCGATTTCAAGCACGTGCCCATCCCCGAGGAGGGGGTCCTGCTGACGAGCGTGCTCGGCGAGATTCTCGGCGTTGAGCAGGGGGACACGATTCAGATCGAGCTCAAGGAGGGAGATCGGGGAGACAGGGAGCTCACGGTGGCAGGGCTCATCGAAGAGGGCTTCGGTCTTCAAGGATACGTGTCGAAGGCAAATCTGCATCGACTTCTGCGGGAGTCCCCTAGGTTTTCGTCTGCCCTGCTCCGGATCGACGCGCCCATGGAAAGCGAGGTTCAATCCCGGCTGAACGACATCCCAGCGATCCAGGCGGTATCGCGAAAGGGCGATGCGATCGCCAGCTTCGAGAAACAAACCGACGAAACGATGAAGGTGATGACCTTCATCATGACCTTGTTCGCAACCGCCATCGCCATCTCCATCGTGTACAACAACGCCCGCGTGAGCCTGTCCATGCGAGGGCGGGACTTGGCGACGCTGCGCGTGCTCGGGTTCACCCGTGGCGAGATCTCGTCCATCCTGCTCGGAGAGCAAGCCGTGCAGATCGCGCTCGCCATTCCACTGGGCCTCTTTCTCGGGACCATCGGCGCCAAGGCTCTCATCGCATCTTGGGCGGACCCCGAGCTCTTCAGAATGCCGTTCATGATCTCGAACCAGACGTACGCTTTTTCCGTGGCGGTGGTCCTGGCGTCGGGAATCGCTAGCGCACTATTGGTCCGCAGGAAGCTCGATCGCCTAGACCTGATCGGGGTTCTCAAGACCAGAGAGTGACTGCAAGCGTCCTAGTCAGCAGCCGCGGTTTCTTGGGTCTCGCGGAGCTCTTCCTCGAGCTCGGTTACCCGAGCTTCTAGCACTTCGATCCGCTTCCTCAGCGCGACCAGCTCACTGTGCAGCGCCGGCGCTTCGTGTTCTTCTTGTTCTGACATGATGCTCCTTTGTCATTAAAGTGCTTCAACGGTAAACATGCGGAACCTCGGCACGTGCCGCCTCGGCTTCAAGTGCCAGTACGGCGCGGGTTTCATCGAACCAAACATAGGCGTCGAACTGCCACGGCAGCGCCGCTTGGAAGTAGTGGCTTTGAAGCTCGGTTTCCGGTCTATAGATGACGCCAATGGCCCGCTCTAGGCGCGGCGACGCCAGTTCGTCGCGGACCGCATCACGTGCCGGATAGCGTAGCGAAAGCAGAAACGCGGGCACGTCGGCGTCGTGGCAAAGGCGCTCGTAGCTGCTGGGATGTGAGGGTCGCACTTTCTTGATCTGCATTGGACCGTCCCAGTCCGTGGCGGCGGCCACCGTACCGGTGTGGGTGCCAAAACCGATCGAAAACGCAGCATCGCCGAGGGTCTGACGGCACAGTTGGCCGATGTTGTGCTCACCGCGCGCAGCGCCCATCTCGGTCGCGCGGGCATCACCGACATGGGAGTTGTGCGCCCAAACGACGGCCTTCGCATTGGGGCCGCGAAACGCGAGGAGGCGCTCCAAGGTGTCGAACATGTGTTGGTCGCGAAGGTTCCAGGAGGCTGGCCCCCCGTAGTACATCACGCGATAGTACTCCTCCGCAGCAGCCACCAAGTGCGCGTTCGACGTTGCATCGAAGAACCGATCGCCATCGGCCCTCGCGTAGTCGAGCCGCCTTTCCAGCAGGTCGCGAAGGACCGCTACGACGGGGCGCTCGCACTGCGCATAGCCTTGACTGATGGCCGCGCGTCCGTAGAGAGCCGGGTCACGCTCCCAAGGGGATAGGCACGCGTATCGCTCCCTCGCGATTTTCGCAGCCTTCGGATCGATGTCGTTCAAATAGTGAAGAACCGCGTCGAGTGACTTGTACAAGCTGTAGAGGTCGAGACCGTGAAATCCCACGCGCCACTGGGGGTCTTTGATCAGCTCATTGTGCGACTTCAACCACGCGATCAGCTCGACAACCTCTCGATTGCGCCACATCCACGTCGGGAAACGAGTGAACGTCGACTCGTCGCGGAGCGGGAAGTCCAGAGCCCGAACATGGTGATCGACGTGGGCCGCGTCGGGCCAGTCCCCCTCGATGGCAACGATGTTGAAACCGCGCCGCATCACGAGCTCGGTGGTGATACGAGTCCTCATTCGATAGAATTCCGACGTGCCATGCGTGGCCTCGCCGAGAAGCACGACGTGTGCATCGCCGATCTGGTCGAGCAATGGACCGAGCTCGACTTCACCGATGTCGGAAATCGGCTGGCAGGCTTCACGAATCAGATTTGCGATCGGGAGCTCGGGACGCGGGATGCGCTCTTGACTCGGAGCTTCAGCGCCCTCGGCAAACCCCCCCGCGCCGATGAGCGGGACGAAGCGAACGCCGCCCAAATCTTCGATATTCGTCGTCCCGTCGGATGCCTTGGTGACGCGAAGCAAGCGTTGGTCTCGCAGATCGGGTCCAACCGGAATCACGATTCGGCCGCCAGGGGCGAGCTGCTCGACGAGAACACGCGGGACTTCCGGCCCGCCCGCGGAGACGAGGATGGCGTCGAACGGCGCGTGTTCGGGCCATCCGAGCGTTCCGTCTCCGCATAGAACGTGCACGTTGCGACAGTCGAGCTCCCGTAGCCGCCGCTCCGCCTGATCAGCGAGCGGGCGATGACGCTCGATGGTGTAGACTTCCTCGGCGATTTCACCGAGCACTGCTGCCGCATAGCCGGAGCCGGTGCCGATCTCCAAGACCCGGTCATGCGCTCCAAGCTCCAGAGCCTCCGCCATTGCGGCAACGATAAAGGGCTGAGAAATCGTCTGCCCTTCTTCGATGGGCAGGGGTGTGTCTTCGTATGCGAACTCCGCCAGATGCTCCGGAAGAAACGCTTCGCGCGGCACGGTGCGCAAGGCGTCCAGAACCGCGGGATCGTGAACGCCCCGCGCCTCCACGTGTCGCTCCACCATGCGCTGACGCTGCCCGCTGGTATCCATGTCGATCAGCCGAACTCCGGCATCCTAGGACCTGCCTCGGTCGTTTTCTCTTCGATCTCGGTGAGCGTGCCCTCGGTCAACAGCAAGGTTCCTGCCACCGAAACAGCATTCTCCAATGCCGCGCGAACCACCTTGGCGGGATCGATGATACCGGTCTCGACGAGGTCCACGTATTGCCCTGTGCTGGCGTCGAAGCCAAAGTCACCCGAGCCCGAGCGAAGGCGGTCGACCACAACTCCCGGGTCGACTCCAGAGTTCGCAGCGATCTGGCGCGCCGGGGCCTCGAGCGCGCGACGCAGCACACCGACCCCGGTCTTCACGTCGCCTTCGGAGCTCTCCTCCGACTCTGCGAGCGCGTCGGCGAGTCGGAGCAGCGTGAGTCCGCCGCCCGGAACGATACCCTCTTCGACGGCGGCCTTCGTCGAGCTGATCGCATCGTCGAAGGCGTCCTTGCGGATCTTCAGCTCGGCCTCGGAAGGCGCACCTACGTGAATCACCGCAACGCCCCCGGCCAACCTTGCCAGACGCTCTTCCAGCTTCTCGCGGTCGTAGTCGGATGTCGTCTTCTCGATCTGCGTACGGATTTCAGCGCACCTGCCCTCGATCGCGGCCTTGTCTCCTGCGCCACCGATAATCGTGGTCGTATCTTTGTCGATGACGACATGATTGGCTGAGCCGAGGTCGCTCAACGTCACGGCCGAGAGCTTCACGCCAAGCTCCGTGGAAACGACCTGGCCTCCGGTCAACACCGAAAGGTCTTGCAACATCGCCTTGCGCCGGTCGCCGAATCCCGGCGCCTTCACGGCAGCACAGGGGAATGCGCCCCGGAGCTTGTTGACCACCAGAGTCGCCAAGGCCTCGCCTTCGACATCTTCGGCGATGATCACGAGCGCTCGTCCAGCCTGCGCCACCGCTTCGAGAAGCGGCAAGAGGTCCCTCATGGACGTGATCTTGGCGTCGTGAAGCAAGATGAATGGGTTCTCGAGGTCGACCTCCATGCGCTCGGGATCCGTCACGAAATAGGCCGAGAGATAGCCGCGGTCGAACTGCATTCCGTCGACGACCTCCAGCAAGGTCTCCGTTCCCTTTGCTTCCTCAACTGAAACCGTTCCCTCGTCGCCGACTTTGTCCAGGGCCTCGGCCACGAGCTCACCGATGGCGGAATCGCCGTGCGCCGAGATCGTGGCCACTTGGGCCTTCTCTTTGATGTTCGTCACCGGCCTCGACAGCTTAGCCAGCTCCTCCACCGCGAGCTTGGTGCCGTGATCGAGACCGCGCTTGATGTCGATCGCGCTGGCGCCGGCGGTCACATTGCGAAGACCGTCCGCGTATACGGCATGCGCCAAGACCGTGGAGGTACTCGTCCCGTCGCCCACGAGCTCCCCCGTGCGGACAGCCGCTTGCCGCAACATTTGCGCGCCCAGATTCTCCTCGGGATCCTTCAGGTTCACCTCTTTGGCGATCGTCACCCCGTCGTCACATACCAACGGCGAACCCCACTTCTTCTCGATGAGAATGCTCTTAGCTTTGGGCCCCAGCGTGACGCGGACGGCATCGGCCAATACCGTCGCGCCCGCCAAAACCTTCGCCCGGGCTTCGTCACTGAACCGAAGCTGGGTGTGTGTCATGAAGCCACTCCTCGACTATGAGCTGATCTCGACAGCCCGTGCCTTGGATTCTTTCGGCGCCGTGCGCGGGATTCGCACACTCAAGAGGCCGTCGTTGTAGTCGGCGGCAACCTTGTCTTCGTCGGCGTCCGCGGGCAGCGTGAAGCTCCGCATGAAGCTGCCGTAGGAGCTCTCCATGCGGTGGTACTTCTTGCCCTTTTCCTCCTTCTTCTCGCGCCGTTCACCACGAAGCGTCAAGACACGGTCCTCGACGTTCACTTCGACGTCCTCTTGTTTGACCCCGGGCAACTCGGCCTCGATGCGGTACTCCTCCGCAGTCTCAGACACGTTGCAAGAAGGGGTCCAATCTGCGATGGACAGCGCTTCACGCTCGCCAAACGGCCACGTCGCCAACATGTCGCGAACCGCTTCCTGGAGGCTCCCAACTCCCGCCAGCGGGTCTCGCCCTCTTTTTAGCAGCGTCATCTCGTCGTCTCCTTTCTGCCCCGACGCGCCCAAGGCGTCGTCGTTACAACAGCACATTAAGCAACAACTGGGCCAACACGGTGGCTCGGAAATTCCGGGTGACGTCCCGATCACCAAGCTACCGAGGCGCATATTCTGCGTCTAGGGTCGCGCCAATAGCGTCTCGAGCTCGCGCCAGGGTCGGGTATTGAGCACGTTCTCGGGCTCCAGCCATCCCCGGCGGCCTTGATCCACGCCAAAGCGCATGTGCTCCAAGTTACTCATCGTGTGTGCGTCCGTCGAAATGGCAAGCTTGAGGCCCAGATCCTTGGCCATGCGGCAGTGGACGTCATTGAGATCGAGCCGCTCGGGCTGCGCGTTCAGCTCGAGATAGCAACCTCGTTCGAGGGCTGCCTCCATGACGCGTTCCATGTCGATCTCGTAGGCAGCGCGTTGGTTGATCAGACGCCCCGTCGGGTGCGCCAAGATATTGAAATACGGATTGTCCATCGCACGAATGACCCGTTCGGTCTGCTTGTCGCGACTCAGACGAAACCCGCTGTGGACGGCACATACGGTGAGGTCCAATTGCTTCAAAACGCTATCGTTCATGTCGAGCGTCCCATCTTCCAGAATGTCGACTTCGACGCCTTTCAGCACGCGAATCCCGTCGAGTCGCGCATTCAGACGGTCGATCGCGTCGAGCTGCCGCCGAAGACGCTTTTCATCCATCCCATGGACGATGGCCACGCGCTTGGAATGGTCGGTGATCGCTAGGTACGCGTAGCCCAACCTCTTAGCCGCTTCGGCCATCTCTCTGAGCGAATGATGGCCGTCCGTTGCGTTGGTGTGCGCGTGTAGATCTCCACGAAGGTCGCTCATCGAAACGAGCCGCGGCAGCCGGTTCTTCTTTGCAGCTTCGATCTCTCCGCGGTTCTCCCTCAGCTCGGGTTCGATGTAGCGAAGCCCCACTGCTTTGAAGACCTCATTCTCGGTCCTGCCTGCAACTCGGCGTTTGCCCTTGAAAACGCCATATTCGTTGATTTTCAGCTTCTTTTTCACCGCAATCGTGCGGACCGCGATGTTGTGCGCTTTGGAGCCCGTGAAGTAGTACAAGGCAGCGCCATACGAAACCTGGGCGACGACGCGCAGATCGACCTGCAGGCCCGAGCGCAACAACACGGTGGACCGGGTGGTGCCTTGCGAGATGACATCGCTCACCTCGTCGTACTCGACGAAACGAGTCATGACGGGCGAGCCCTTCTTGCACGCAACCAAGATGTCTAGGTCTCCGACGGTTTCCTTACGGCGGCGATAGCTTCCCGCGACGATGACTTCCTTCACGCCGGGAATGGCCTTCAGATGAGCGACGTAAGAGTCCGCGATATCCTCGACATCCGAAAGCTTGTGCCGCCGCTCCAGGCCCGCATGACGGCGAAGCGCTTCGAGAATTCTCTGCTCTGTCTTCACTCCGAATCCGCTGAGTTCCCGAATCCGTTGCTTTGTCGCGGCGCGCTGCAGATCAGCGAGATCGCGGACTCCGAGCTGGTCGTAGAGCGCTCTGACCCGCTTCGGGCCAAGCCCTGGCAAAGCGGTTATGTCAACGAGACCCGGAGGGATCTCCCGTTCGAGATCTTCGAGGATGGTGAGGCGGCCCGTGTCGGCGATCTCGGCAATTTTTCCGGCCAGATCTTTTCCAACACCCGAGAGCTTCGACAGGTCCTCTTCCTCTGCAAGCATATCCGCGACACTTCGCGGCAGGCCGCGCAACGTCCGCGCTGCGTTCTGGTAGGCGCGCACCCGGAATGGGTTCGCCCCTTGAATTGCAAGCAGAACGGCCATCCGATCGAAGATTTCGGCGACTTCGGCATTGCGAACAGGCATGGCCGTGCGCAGCGCTCAGAGCGCCGCCCAGTACCTGTCCACACGGGCCTGAAGGTCTGCCAAGAGCTCGTCGTCACGGTCGGGATCAAACAGGTGGGCGAAGCGCCCTTGCTTCTCGAAGTACGCCTCGACGGGCAATCTGGGGCTTGGAACGACGGTATGAACGACTTGGCCATCGACGTACTCCTTGAGCGGCCACACGCCTGTCTTCACTGCCAGCCGGCCAATGTCGATCGAGTCCGCAGGCTCGTACTCCCAGCCGGTTGGGCAGGGCGCCAGCGCGAGGATCAAACGCGGCCCCTTGAGGCTCTTAGCCTTTTCGATCTTGCGAGCGAGGTCCAGAGGCTCAGACCCGATGACCGTCGCAACGTACGCGGGTTCATGCGCGGCCCAGATCGAAAACAGATCTTTCTTGTAGCCCCGAAAGCCGCCGGGTCCCTGGCTCGTGGTGGTCTTTGCGGCGTGCGGAGTCGCGCCCGATGCTTGGTGGCCGGTGTTGCCATAGCCCTCGTTGTCGTAGCAGATGTAGAGGAAATCGAGGCCGCGCTCGATTGCGCTCGACGTCGAAGAAAGGCCCATCCCATAGGCGGCCCCATCCCCCGTCAGCGTCACGACGTCGAGGTCTTCCTCGGGGGGCATCCGTCCTTGCTCGAGCAAGATGTCGAGCGCGTCCCGCACGCCTTGCGCGCCGGCGGGCGCTGAGGCCATCGACGTGTACAGCCACGAGCCGCGAAACGGCGTGAACGGATAGACCGACAGGAGGGTCATACACCCTGCGGCGTTGACGAAGACGGTCTTCGGTCCGAGGACGTCATAGATCTCGTGAAGGGCGCTCAGACCTCCGCAGCCTGCACACATCGGGGTGCCCGTTCCGAGCAAGTGCGTCGAGGGCAGATCCTTCATGCGCTTGAAGGCGGTGTCATTCATTGGCCGGGCTCCAACTCGTTTCGCTCAACCTCGGCAATCACTTGAAGCTTCCTGATCTCGCGAAGCTCGTCGCGAGTGTACAGCAGCCTTGGTGGCGGGGTTCGTCCATCCTCGGCCGCCTTCCGGGTCTCCGCAGCGATTTCGTAGAGCTCCTCCGGGCTGATGTCTCGACCACCGAGACCTCCGATGAAGCTCATCAGAATGGGCGGAGCGTCGGGGCGCCCGTAGAGCGTGGACGCAACCTCCGCATGAAGCACGCCACCCTTCCCCATCGAGAGATTTTGATCGATCACCGCGATGCCGCGCTTTCCCGCGACCACCCGGCGCAGGTCTTCGACGGGAAAGGGGCGTACTAGACGGAGCCGTACGAGGCCCACCGCAAAGCCCGCATCCCGTAGCTGGTCTACCGCAGCCTTGGCCTTGGTCGCAAAGGAGCCGATCATGACGAATACGATTTCGGCGTCGTCGCAGCGGTAGGCATCGATCGCGTCGTGCCTGCGGCCGAACGCGGCCTCGAATTCGGCGGCCACCTCGCCGTAGACGTCGATGCTTCGCAGAGCCGCAAGATGCGCCTCGTAGCGGAAGTACGAATACGGCGAACCGCCGAGCACCGCAACGCCCTGACTCGCAGGCGCGCTTGCGCGAAAGCGCGCGTTCTGCGGATCGTGCGGCGGAAGGAACTCACGGACCGAATCGGGATCCGGAATCTCCACCGGCTCGCGGGTGAACGACAAGTAGAAGCCATCGAGGTTGACGATGACCGGCAAGCGCGTGCGTGTGTCTTCGGCGAGCCGGTAGGCCATCAAGATGCTGTCGAGCACTTCCTGGCAGGTCGCACAGTGAATCTGCAAGAAGCCAGAGTCACGCGCCGCCAAGACATCGCTGTGATCGCTCTCGAGCGTGATGGGCGTCGCCAGGCCGCGCGATACGTTGACCATGACAAAAGGCGCGCGCCATCCCGCCACCGCGTAGATCATTTCCATCCCGTAGAGGAGGCCTTGACTCGAGGTCGCGGTAAACACCCGCACCCCGGTCGCTGCAGCAGCACCCGCCGCCGTGATCATGGAGTGCTCGGACTCGAGCGTGACGAGCCGGCCGGGCATTTCGCCCGAGTCAAACCAACCTGCTAGGGTTTCGATGATCTCGGTCTGAGGCGTGATCGGGAACGCAGGCACGTAGTCCGCGTGGGCCAAGCGTGCGCCCCAGGCGGCGGCGCCGTTTCCCGTCAACAGCTCGCGCGTCATGGACCTTCGGGCTCCTTCGTTTGTGCTTCTTGCTCTCGGACGGCATCGATCGCGTGGGACGGGCAAATCGCCACGCAGATCATGCAGCCTTTGCAGTGATCGTAGTCGATCTCGGGTCTGCTCTCCGCACTCACCGTGATCGCGCTGTCCGGACAAAACGTGCTGCAGATCCACCAGCACTGATTGCACCGCGTATCGTCGACGACCGGCCGCATCGTACGCCATGCACCGGTCTTCACCTGAACGCTGGTCGCCGCGGCATGGATGGCCGGTGCCGAGATTCGCGCCTCTTCGAATGGAACTTGGATCCACTCCGGTGCGTCGTAACCCGCCGCGGCGATCTCCACGCCTTCGGTCACCGTCCCGGCATGGGCTGCCATGCGCTCATAGGCCTGTAGCGCGCGGCGCTCGTTCTCGCGAACCGCCGCTTGGCCAAAAGGTGCGATCTCTTTATCGACGGCCTTCACCAACGCCTCACGCGAGATCACCCCGACGAGTCGTGCCGCAGCCCCTGCAGAGACGCAGCCCACGAACGGCAAATCGGTGTCGTCCGCGACCTCTTCGCTGGTTGGCAGGGTCATCACCGGCCCAGCCAGGTTGAGTCGGTGCTTCCATGCCTCTGCTGTCTCTCGAGTGTGGATGAGCGTCGCCGTATGCGCGCTCACGCCTTCCATCACCCCCGCCACGGGCACCGCAGGCAAGCTGTCGTCGCCAATGATGACAAGGTCCGGATGCCGAATGACGCCGCGCTCCCGGATTGGCGTTCGCGAAGCACGAACGTACGCGAACGTTGGAGCACCGCGACGCTCAGCGCCATACCGGGGCGCGTCCTGCACCTCGAAGCCCGAGAGGAAGAACGCGCTGCCGAGCACGCGGCTCGCGGTTACCATTCCCTGTCCGCCGCGGCCGTGAAATCGAATCCGAAACATGTCTAGACAAAGCCTGGTGCGGCGGAGAAAGACGAAAAGCGCCCGAAGCTCATGGCTTTCTCGACTCGTGCCCTCGCGAAATCGACCGCGGCCTGGCGGGGCAGGACCCCCTGCTCCTTGGCTCTCTCCAGGACGATTTGGGTGTTTTGGCGCACCTTTTGTTCGATGGTTGCGAGCGCGACCGCTTCACTGGCGCCCTGATGCTCAACGGCACCGCAGATCACGCCTCCGGCGTTGGCAATGAAGTCGGGGATGTTGAGCACGCCGCGGTCCGCGAGGATCTTTTCGGCGGTGTGAGTGATCGGAATGTTGGCCCCCTGGACGATGAGCTTGGTCCGCAGGCGGCTTACGTTGTCTTCACGAATGACGTCTGGCCGTGCAGCCGGAATCCAGATCTCGCATTCGATGTCGATGATGTCGTCGCGGCCGAATTTTCGCGCATCCGTGTAGTCCGCCAACGAACCGCCGTTCGATTTCAGCTCGATCAGCTTGGCAACGTCGAGGCCCGCCGGGTTGTGAATCGTGCCTCTAGAATCGGCAGCGGCGATCAGGATGGCGCCCTCGTCCGTGAGGAAGCGAGCCACGTGCATACCAACGGCGCCGAAGCCTTGCACGGCGACGCGAGCGCCTTCGAGCTCGAAATCGCAATGCTCGAGCGCCACATCCGTCGCATGACTCATCCCAAACCCCGTCGCGCCGATCTGGTCGAGCGGAATCCCCCCAAGCTCAGACGGGAGGCCGACGGCACGGCCGATTTCGTCGTGCACCCAGGCCATGCACTCTTCGTCGGTGCCCATATCTGGGCCGAAAATGTACTCGTCGGTATTTCGAAGGGCGCTGGCGAACGCGCGAATCAGCCTTTGCTTGTCGCTCTTCGGCATCTTCGGATCGCCGTACAGCACCGCCTTGCCGCCGCCGTGGGGCAGCCCCGCCGCGGCGTTCTTCAGGGTCATCGCACGGGCTAATCGGAAGCACTCCTCGGTGCTCACGTCCGGCGCGATGCGGACCCCACCGATGGAAGGGCCGATCGCGACGTTGTCGATGACGAGAATCCCCTGGAGGCCAATCGACGGCTCATGGATGTAGATGGTCTTTAGCGGGCCCAGCGCGTCCGCAAGCTCGAAAATATCCGTCACAACGTGCGTCTCAACTCGTCAACGCGAAGGTTAACACCGGGACACCGTCGTAAGCAATCTCGAGGCGGTGCCACATCGAGTAGGCCGAGAAGCGCTTCGAGAGGCGAAGAGCTAACGCCTAGGGCGCCCCGACGCGCAGGATCTGCGCGGGCTGTCCGGCGGAGTCGCTGAGAATGGGCCTGAAGTCGTCGGCAATCACTCGGCACGAACTTTGCGTACCCCAATAGGAAAGGAGGAGTGGATTCATGCAGCAACCCGTCCGAATCACTTTCAAAGAGATGGAACCCTCCGATGCGGTCGAGACGTGGGTGGAGACGCATGCCGCCAAGCTGGAGAAGTTCTACAATCCGATCATCCACTGCAACGTGGTGATCGAGGCGCCTGACCGGCATTCCCAACACGGCGGGCTCTACGGCGTTCACATCGACATCACCATTCCAGGCCACGAGGTCGTGGTGAGCCACGACGGGCCGAAGGACCAGGCCCACGAGGACGTTTACGTCGCGCTTCGCGACGCCTTCCGTGCAGCTAGGCGTCAACTGCAAGACGTGGCCCGAAAACAGCGGGGCCAGGTCAAGCATCACGAGCTCCCGCAACACGCGCGAGTTACCAAGCTCTATCTCGCTGAAGACTACGGCTTTCTCGAGGGGCAGGACGAAGTTGAAGTCTATTTTCACCGCAATGCGGTACTCCATGGGCTTTTCGATGACCTTCGCATTGGTAGCCTGGTGCGCTACGTGACGGCAGAGGGGGAAGGCGAGACCGGCCCGCAGGCGAGCACGGTGGAGCTCATCGGCGAAGCAGCGCCATGACGACATCGCTTTGGGTCCTCATGGCTAGCTGGTAGCATTTCGCCACATGAGCTTCGTCATTCGACCAGCAGAAGCCGCAGACATCGAGCCGCTCGAATCCCTCATCTCCCAGGTGCGTGCGGGCATCACCTCGTTGGCCATCGATCGCGAGACCCTTCGGCAGCGGATCGAGCAATCGCTGGCGTCCTTCTCGACCGAGGTCAGCGAACCCGGCGACGAGCGGTACTTCTTCGTGCTGGAAGAACCGCGTACCAGCGAAATCGCCGGCATGTGCGCCATTCGCGCTGCTGTGGGATTGGTCGAGGCGTTTTACAGCTATCGAGTCGGCACCGAGGTCCATGCGTCGAGGGAGCTTGGAATCCACCGGACGCTCCCGGCGCTCTATCTCTCGAACGACTACACCGGTTGCACCGAGCTCACCTCCTTATTCCTAGGGCCTTCACACCGCGGCAAAGGTCTCGGCACCCTACTCTCGAAGTCTCGGCTGTTGTTCATCGCGGAGTTCCCACACCGTTTTGCCGACAAAGCGATCGCCGAGATTCGAGGCGTCTCGGATGACAAAGGTCGATCCCCGTTTTGGGACGGACTCGGGCAGCACTTTTTCGCCATGGACTTCCCGACCGCCGACCATTTGGTGGGAGCGGGAAACAAGTCCTTCATCGCCGAGCTCATGCCCAAGCATCCGATCTACGTCTTGTTCCTACCCCCGGAGGCGCAAGAGGCCATCGGAAAGTCACACGAGAACAGCAGGCATGCGCTTCGATTGCTCGAGAACGAAGGCTTTCACTATGAGAACTACATCGACATCTTCGATGCGGGACCGACGGTCGAGTGCCGCCGTGAAGACATTCACGCCGTGCGCGCAAGCCGGCGCCGCCATGCACATCTTGCCCCGAGCGAAGGCAGCGCCGTGAAGTGTCTACTCAGCAATACGCGTGCTCGGGACTTCCGGTGCTGCCTTTGCGCCGCGAGCCTCGACCGGTCGGACGGTGTCGCCATCGATCGACAAACGGCCGAGGCGTTGCGGATTTCGGAAGGCGAGCCAGTGCGGGTGCTAGAGTTGTAGCGAGGACTCATGACGCAGCTCTTTATCGATGGCGCTTGGGTGGAGGGCGAAGGTCCTCAGCTCGGCTCGATCGATCCCGCCACGGGAAACAGTGTGTGGGTGGGCCGACAGGCAAGCAAAGCCCAAGTCGATCACGCCGTGATCGCGGCCCGCGAGGCGGTCGCACAATGGTCCGCCGTGCCGCTCGCGCAGCGCATGGAACATCTGCAACGATTTGGCACGCTCGTCGCAGCTCACCGGGATGATCTCGCGCGCGTGATTTCGCTCGAAACCGGAAAGCCAACCTGGGAGGCGCTCACCGAAGTGGCGTCGATGGCGGCCAAGGTCGACATCACGATTCAGGCCTATCGCGAGCGGACGGGAACGATCGAACGCGATCTCGGCGCGTTTCGCTCGGTCGTACGGCACCGGCCACACGGTGTGCTGGGGGTGCTCGGACCGTACAACTTTCCCGGCCATCTCCCCAACGGACACATCGTCCCGGCTCTGTTGGCGGGCAACACGGTGGTCTTCAAGCCGAGTGAACGCACCCCTTGGTGCGCCGTCGAGATTGCGACGCTTTGGGAGCAAGCCGGTCTGCCTCGCGGCGCTCTGAACCTGATCCAGGGGGGCAAAGAGACGGGCGCTGCAATGGTCGAGCACCCCCAGCTCGATGGCTTGTTGTTTACCGGAAGTGCGGGGGCGGGCCACACGATGCACCGCCACTTCGCAGGCCGCCCCCAGACGATCCTTGCTCTGGAGATGGGCGGGAACAACCCACTCGTCGTGGATGCCGTCGCCGATGTCGATGCTGCGATTTACACGATTCTTCAGTCAGCCTATGTCACGGCCGGACAACGTTGCACTTGCGCACGGAGGCTATTTGTACCCCGAAGCGCCTTTGGCAAAACGCTGATCGATCGACTGCTTGATGCGATTGCGAAGCTGCGAGTCGGCTCGTTTGACGATGCGGAGCCGCCATTCATGGGCCCGGTGATCTCCGAACAGGCGGCCGATGACCTGTTGGCGGCGCAAGGGCAGATCGTCAGCCTCGGCGGGAAGTCCCTCGCTCGGATGCGCAAACTAAAAGAAGGCACGGGACTGGTGTCGCCGGCTCTGGTCGACGTGACTGGCGTGCGGGAACTTCCGGACGAGGAGTACTTTGGCCCGTTGCTCCAGCTCATCTACTACGACGATTTCGGTGAGGCCCTTCGAGGTGCCAATGCTACGCGATTCGGACTGGCCGCCGGCCTCATCGGCGGCGATCGCGCACGATGGGAGGTCTTTCTGCGCCACATCCGTGCGGGCGTCATCAACTGGAACCGGCCACTGACCGGGGCCAGCAGCGCGGCTCCGTTTGGCGGTGTGGGCGCAAGCGGCAACCACCGTCCGAGCGCCTACTACGCCGCGGACTACTGCGCGTACCCCATCGCATCTCTCGAGCAGGAGACACTCACCCTACCCGAAACGCTGCCACCGGGGATGACGCTTTGAAGGCGCGAGAGGTCAACTTCGATGGCTTGGTTGGCCCAACGCACAACTACAGCGGGCTAGCGGTTGGCAACCTCGCCTCGCAGCGAAGCATTCACTCCGTATCGAATCCCAAGGCGGCGGCCAAGCAAGGGTTGCGCAAGATGAAGATCCTTCACGATCTCGGTGTGCCGCAAGGGGTGCTGCCTCCTCACGATCGGCCTGCCGTCGATGTTCTGCGCCAGTTGGGATTCATGGGGCGAGATGAGGACGTGCTCCGTAGCGCGAGACTCCACGACCCCAAGCTCCTCGCCGCGTGCTGCTCTGCTTCGAGCATGTGGGCTGCCAATGCCGCAACGGTATGTCCGAGCGCCGACTCGGCGGATCGAAAGGTGCATTTCACGCCCGCAAACCTCAGGAGCAACTTCCACCGGGCCATCGAGGCCCCCACTACCGCGCGCGTACTGAAGGCTTTGTTCAACGATTCCGAGCGGTTCGTTCATCACGTGCCCCTGCCTGCAGCCGAGATGTTTGGCGACGAAGGAGCTGCGAACCACACGCGCTTCTGCTCTGGGTACGGGGAGCCCGGCGTCCAGCTGTTCGTGTATGGAAGGAGCGCCCTCGATCGGAACACCGGCGTCCCAGCTCGCCATCCCGCCCGGCAGACCTTGGAGGCATCTCGAGCGGTAGCTCGCCTTCATGGCCTGGATTCCGCACGAGTGGTTTTCGCTCAGCAGTCGCCTCCGGCGATCGACGCCGGGGTGTTTCACAATGACGTCATTACCGTCAGCAATCAGAACGTCTTTATCTTCCACGAGCATGCTTTGGTTCACCAGGACGAGGTAAAACGGGAGATCGGATCGAAGACCGGATCGCAGCTACACCTGATCGAAGTCGCGGCGACCGACATCTCGCTCCTAGACTCGGTTTCGACCTATTTGTTCAACAGCCAGTTGGTCACCCTGCCAACGGGCAAGATGGCATTGATCGTTCCCCAGGAATGCAAGGACTCGATGCCAGTATGGGCGTACCTGCAAAAGCTCGTGGAGGACTACGACGTACTCGAGCGCATCGAGGTGGTCGAGGTGCGACAGAGCATGGAAAACGGCGGCGGACCCGCTTGCCTGCGTCTACGCATCGTGCTCACCGATGACGAGATCCGGAGCATCAACCGGTCCACCTTGTTCGACAACGACCTATTTGAGCGATTGAGTGCCTGGGTCGACCAGCACTATCGCGATCAGCTCCACGAAGCCGACCTCAGCGATCCGCTCCTGCTCGAAGAGTCGCGCGCCGCATTGGACGAGCTCACGCAGCTCTTGGATCTTGGCTCGATTTACTCATTCCAGCGCTGACGCTGAGACCGACATTGAGCTATTCTCTGCCCATGCCCAGCTGGGAGCACTTCCCCCACGAGGCTGACATCGGCGTACGCGGCCGAGGGGAGACGCTGGATATCGCCTTCGAACAGGCAGCGCTTGGACTCACCGCGGTAGTCACTGACCCAGACCTCGTGCGCAACGACGAGCAGGTAGCGATCCACTGTGAGGCGCCGAGTCTGGATGTGCTCCTCGTCGATTGGCTCAATGCGCTCATCTACGAGATGACGACGCGATCGATGTTGTTCGGACGGTTCCAGGTCAACATCGACGGGCTCCGGCTATCCGCAAAGGCGGAGGGCGAGCGCGTCGATCGGAAGCGCCACGAGCCCGTGGTAGAACCCAAGGGCGCAACGTTCACCGAGCTCCGAGTCAGCCGTGACGAGGAGGGACAGTGGGTGGCACAATGCGTCATCGACGTCTGAGAGAGATGACGAGGAGGCCCGATGGACATCACCCCGCTCCAACAGATCTCTGAAGACCAA
>Ga0209013_10002050_pt1 | contig 18466 bp, 23 predicted proteins | sample Cruoilmetagenom2_FD_187291 | JGI IMG/M metagenome (GOLD analysis project Ga0209013, IMG submission 187291) | Oil polluted marine microbial communities from Coal Oil Point, Santa Barbara, California, USA - Sample 2 (SPAdes) (version 2) | ecosystem: Environmental > Aquatic > Marine > Oil seeps ...
CCTGTTAGCGGCCACCGTGCTGTTCAGGCGAGTCAAGTTTACCTTTGCCCCACACTGCTTTCATACAAAATACTTGACGCAAAAATCCCCAATTGTACCGATCACCTGTTCAGCCGCTTTGTCAAGCAGCATGACATGACCGGATTCGTCGAACCAGTGCAGTTCGGCGGTTGGTGGTAAATTTCCTTCCAGGTATTCCCCCGTCTTAGCTGCGTAAGGGTCATTGTGCGAATAACACAACATTAAGGGAGCGCGGATGTTTGCCAATCCCTGGTTCGCCATTTTCATCATCTGGTACAATGAGCGCATCGGTTTCGTAGCCATAAATGGATATGACCACCCTTGCTCCAACGGCGGTTTATTCATCTTAATGACCAGGTTTAGCCGCCCCAAAATGGCCGCCGGCAAGCGCAATGCCCGCGGCATTATCAGCGGGGCGGCTGTGATGAGAACGCCGTCTACCTGGTGTTGTCCGGCCAGCGCCAGACTGATAATCCCACCCATAGATTGGCCATGCAAAATGATGGCGTTATATTCTTGCCTGTATTGGTCGACCAAATTGATTACAAAATCCAATAGCTGTTCCGTCGTTATCGCCGCGAATTCCTTCTTCGCCTGCGCGATATCCTTAATACCGTGACCTGGTAACAAAGGGCAAACGGCCGAAAAGCCCAACTCATAAAGATGTCTGCCTAAATCCTTTACCTCGTACGGGGTTGCGCTGTATCCATGTAAACAGATCACCAGTGCTTTCGACTCTTCGGGCGAACGGAGAAACTCGTAAGAGCCACTTTCAGGCAGCATATCAAAGTACTTCGAACTCATATTTTCCTCTTTCTCAGAAATCTAAAGGATAGTCGATAGGAATCGCTCACTTTTCCCTTATCGCCTTTAGCAATCCCCCGACACCTTTGATTAAGTGACCGTTAGCCAGTGCGACGACTGAATCCAGCATCTCCCGCGAAATAGCGCCGCCGTCCATCATCAGTATTCCCCGTAGAGGCATTTCGCTCGCAATTGCTTGCATAAGCATGGCCGTAGGCGTGCCTTCTTGGTCGCCGATCATTTTAGTCATCTGTTTATTCATATAAGCATTTAGTTGCCGGCCAATGAAAGATTCGCCCATATCGGCGATCGGGGTGTTAATTGTGTACTCTCCCTTTTTAGCACCCTCGTTGGCTGGGACAGATCGTCCTAACAAGCCTTCAAAATCCTGCCTGCTGACCGCTTTACCCTTAGGGAAGTTGTGATAGATGCCTGTTGTATGGCCATTAGCGCCGGCATCTACTGGCCGCGATGATGTTACTTCTACCGAGGCCTGGAGGCGGATGTCTTGTGCGGAAGCACCCACCAGAATATCGAATGTGCCCGCTTCAACCTGCCAATCACTGGCCTCTGTATCGTAATACGCGAAGGCTCGAGGCCCTAGTTCAATGACCACTTGGGTTTCTTCGCCAGGTTGTAGCGCGACTTTTTCAAATCCCTTAAGCTCCTTGTCGGGCCGGAAAACAGTTGCTTCGACGTCGCGAACGTAAAGCTGGACGGTTTCTTTCCCGGCTACGGATCCCGTGTTCTTCACGGTCAGGGTGATCGAAAGCGTATCCTTATCGTCGATTTTCAATTGGCTGACTTGTAAATCACTGTATTCGAAGGTTGTATAGCTCAGACCATGCCCGAAGGGGAAAAGGACATCCTGCTGGACGGAATCATAATAACGGTAGCCGACAAAAATGCTCTCGCGGTACTCGACCGTGCTGGGACCGGCGGGGAAATAATGATGGGAAGGATTATCCTCAAGCCTGTGGGGGAAGGTTTCAGCCAGTTTGCCGGAGGGATTAACCTTCCCGTAAAGGATGTCAGCCAGCGCGCCGGCGCCAGCCTGCCCGCCCAGGTAGCCTTCCAGGATCGCGGACACGCCATCCGCCCAGGACATCGCCACCGGGGAGCCGTTGCTTAAGACGACAACAACGTTGGAATGGGCTGCGGCTACGGCTTCGATCAGGGCATCATGGCCGGGGGGTAAGTTCATGTGCTCGCGATCCAACCCTTCGACCTCGTAACTATCGGTCAGCCCGGCGCAGATCACCACCACATCGGCCGCTTTGGCGCTTTCCACCGCCGCGGCGATCAATGCTTCATCCGCCTCGTCGCCGGCAGCGTCGTAGCCGGGCGCATAACTGAGATTTTCCGCGCCCACAAGCTTGACTATTTCGTCGTATAGGTTATCGAGCCGCGTAGGGTTGATCAGCGAACTGCCGGCCCCTTGATAGCGCGGCTCTTTAGCGAAACGGCCGACTAAAGCGACTTTGGAATTCTCGGTCAGGGGCATAATATCGCCAGAGTTCTTAAGCAAGACCGCCCCTTCCCCGGCGACCGACCTTGCCAACGCATGATGGGCATCCTGGTTGTAGGTATAGTCTTGCGAGAGCGCTTCTTCAGCTTTGAAGATCAAACCCAGGATTCGCTCCACAGCTTGATCCAAGACGGTTTCATCCAACTGCCCAGACTGCACTGCGGCCACGATTTTGGCGTCATTACCATTTTTACTGCCCGGCATTTCCAGCTCGACACCGGCTTCAAGCCCGGCGACACGATCATTCATTGCCCCCCAATCGGTGACGACCAGACCCTCGTGCCCCCACTCTTCTTTTAGAATATCGGTCATCAGGTATCTGTTTTCAGCGCAGTAAGTACTGTTAACCTTATTGTAGGCGCACATGACCGTCCAGGGTTGGGACTCTTTGACGGCGATTTCAAAGCCTGCCAGATAAATCTCGCGTAGAGCACGTTCGTCGACCACGGCGTCGATGACCATGCGACGATATTCTTGATTATTGACGGTAAAGTGTTTTATGGAAGTGCCAATCCCTTTGCTTTGCACGCCGATGATATGACTTTTGGCCATTTCTCCGCTCAGGTAAGGGTCTTCGGAAAAATACTCAAAGTTACGGCCGCATAATGGGGAGCGTTTGATATTAGCACCCGGTCCCAAAATCACGGCGACCTCTTCTGCGCGGCATTCGTCACCCAGAGCCTCACCAACCTGGAAAACTAACTGCCGGTTCCAGGTGGCTGCCAGCGCCGAAGCCGTGGGGAAGCAGGTGGCCGGGACGCTGTCAAGCAGCCCGATATGGTCACTGCCCTGGACTTGCTTGCGCAACCCGTGAGGCCCATCTGTCACCATAATCGAAGGGATGCCCAAACGTTCGATCCCTTTCAGGTGCCAGAAATCCAGCCCCGAACAGAGCGACGCTTTTTCCTCTAAGGTCATTTGTGCAACGAGATTCTTAATATCTTTCACTGTTCTAATCCTAATTACTGCTTAATCTAGCCAGCTTCCTGGACCGGTTTTAAATCGAAGCTGGTCTCGCGATAAGGCGCCACCACTTTCTGAAGAATCAAAAACCAGGAAATGGTCAAACATGCGCCAAAAAGCACATCAGATGCAAAATGTGCCCCTATCACCACCCGGCTGACCGCTGACACGACTCCCCAGATGATGACCACAGCCCAGGTTAACCACCACGCCGGTTTTACCAGGACGGCCAGAAGTGTGATTGGGAGAATCATCCAGGCGAAACTGGTGTGTCCCGAGGGGAAGGAATGGTGCCCGTTATTCCCCTGCGGCAGATACCAGGGCGTGAATTTTGAATAATCTGGAGCCAACTCGTGAAATGTCATTCGCCCCCAGGCGATTTTAAAGACCCAGGTTGTGATTAGCGGCGCTAGAATGGAGAGGAGCACACCGATTTTGGCCGGTCTTTCAAACTTATACATGGTCTCATCAGGAATGAAGCGGAATCCGAACTGCAGAGCTATGAAAGTCAACAGACCAAGCACGGCAGCAACTGGAAATACTGAGGTATCTTGATTTACTTGCATTCCCATAGCATCCATCCAGAACCCCAGGCCTGAGAAGATTGCCCACAAGAAAATCAAGAACGCATAGGTGATGCTTTTAAGATTCCTCTTCCGGTTTCGCAGACGGAACAAAACATTTGCGCTCAATAAGCCAACGAGCATTCCCGTTAATTGGCCGTAAGCCTCAAAGAAGTTCGCCCAGGCTGACTCAATATTGGCAATGTTTAACGAGATCTGCAGATCGTAAATGCCAAAAATAATGGCCAGGACCGCCCATAGGCCAAGAAATAGAACCAGTCCAATTTTGTTTTGTTTCGTCATTGTCATACTTTCACCTCTTTACACGTTCACTCACCCAGGATTCGATATCGCTATACACTTCTTCCCGGTTGGTTTCAATGAGCAGGTTGTGGCGGGCACCGTCGTACAATTTGTAGGTTTTGTCTTCCGAGGCCACGTTCTTGAAAAAGCTGTCGTCCGGTTTGGCGACCGGGTCTTCACCTCCTTGCAATATCAAGAGCGGCGTCTTAATCTGGTCTGCTTGCGCCGGCAGCTGCTCAAATACCTTGAGCAATTGGCCGAAAAAGCCAATCGTGGCCACGCTGCCTTTTAGTGGATCGGCGACGTGGATGGCGGCCAGTTCTTGATCACGGCTTTCGGTGGCGGGATCGGGCGGCATTTTGATCTTGAAGCGCGGCGCAATACGTGAAAATACTCGCGCCATTACGACCATTGCCCCAGGCATATCTATTTCACCGACTGGCGCGGAGGCGGCAACAACACCGTCTACGATCGAGGGGAATTCTATTGCTTGCTCCAGGACGACGATAGAGCCAAGACTGATGCCGAATAGAAAAATGGGCAGATTGGGTTCCTGGATGCGGGCGAAGTGGATGAAAGCATTCAAATCAGCTACCAGCTCGTGCCAGTCGTCGACGTGCATGCGTTTACCCTGGGAACGGCCGTGTCCTCTTTGGTCATAGCTGTAAGCGGCATGTCCCGCCTTGGCCATGTGCTCCGCCAACCAACGATACCCCATTCCGTCGGCGTAATCAGAGCCGCCATGCACAATGATGAATAAAGATTTGGACGTCATTCCCACAGGGCGGCAGCTTTGATAAACAAGCGTACATCCCGCGTACCCTTGAAAAGTTCCTATTTGATGTTGAATGTCAGTCATAGCCTATTGCCTCAATTTTCGCTTTTCTCATGTCTTGAGAAGCATCTTTAGTTATTCGAGTAATTCATTCCGAAGTCGGTCACGCACCTCATCTGAGATGCCAAGTCCCTCACGGATATAGTTTTCCACTGAACCGTTTTCATCAACCATCTCCTGGCGAGCGCCATCGAGGTATGTCGGAGCTACTGTGAACAAAGGGGCGATGTAGGCCATTTCCATATCATTTAACGGAACTCCACCAGGCTTGGTGATCAGCATTCTCATTTGCTCTTTTTTCGCTTCACTTTCACCTTTAAGATATTGGTTGGACAGCATGTAGTCATACATTACCGTTTCCCAGGGAACCCCCAACGCAGAAAGGACGGTGGCTGCTCCCATACCTGTTCGATCTTTGCCATGAGTGCAATGCGCGACGAGCGGCCGGTTGGCTGGATCGGCTGCAATCTGTATGAGCCTGCTATATTGATCCGTACAATCGCGCACAAAACCACGATATAACTGCACCATCACATCGGGAGTGATGCTGGAAAAATCGTCTCGCTGAAGAGCTTCCATTAAAACGCCAGTTAAATTGCCAGGGTTGATGGGCAAGGCTACGCTCTGCGTCCCATTCAGATGGCGATTCTGGCCCAACTTTTCCACCTCATCGGTAGATCGGAAATCAATTACTGTCTGGATGCCGCGTTTCTCCAATATGGCGAGATCGCCGTCTGTCAGCTTGCTCAAACTACCGGAGCGATAGAGCAAACCCCACTTTACCATCCGGCCGTCTGAGGTCTTGTAGCCACCGAGATCGCGGAAGTTGGATTCTCCCTCGAGTTGTATGTGTCTAATGGGGGGTGAATCAGTCCTCATATTTTTCTCCAAAGATCCTTGCCGCTACACAATTAGTGGCCATCTCTGGCAGATTTGGAATCAAATCTGATCAGCTCCAAGGGTTGGCAAAAACATTTATCGCAAACTGGGCGTTAATAATCGTACCGAGGCAGTAACTCAAGCAAAGGTATTAAACCTGCCTTTGTGACACATAATCAGTGAGGTTATGTGTCAGGACCACCCTTCACAATCAATACAGAGCAGCCGGCGTAGTGAACCAGCTTACGCGAAACACTACCCAGCAACCAACCTTTCACCTGGCCCAGACCGCGCGAGCCGGCAATGATTAAATCACTTTCATGCTCCTTGGCGTAGGCGAGGATCTCGGTCGCCGCATCGCCGCGTAGAAGAGCCCGCGTTGCCTGCACGTTCGCGGCTTCTAACGCCCTTACCGTTTGCACCAATAATTCCTTTCCCACACGTTCTTCTTCCTGTTCCTGGTAATCAATCGTCTCTGCAATATCACCAGGAAGCGATGGGCCAGCAGTGTACATGTTTAGAAATCCTGATTTCGCCAGCATTTCATTCATGGGCGGTGGCGGTAAAACATGGTTCACCTGCACTGAAATTCGGGATGAGGGTGAGAACCGAGCCAGGTATTCAACTGCCCGTTGGCTGTCTGCAGATCCATCCGTAACCAGCAAAATACGCCGCAGGCTCGTGTAAGGTGCACGCACAACCAGGACCGGTTGATTGGCGTGCTCTACCACCTGCTGAGCGATACCGCCTAACAAAATCCCCAGTGTAGCCCGTAACCCTTTTGCGCCAAGCACGATTAAGTCTGGTTTCTGGCGCTCGGCGAATTCAACGATTTTGGAGGCGGGATGCCCTTGCAATAACTCGGTCTCGACTGTCAGGTTTGTATCCTGCAATGTTTGGTGGGTTTGCTCCAGTACAGCCTTAAGCGCCGGACGCTGGTAGGGCCGGCGGGGAGCGATCACCGACAGGGTAGTGATCAAACTTCCCGGGGGTAGGGGAAGGTCGCATAACATTGAAGTGGCGGCTTGAGCGTGTTCTGAACCATCCACTGCCAGTAATATTTTGAGGGGCTGTCGTTTTTGATATGTCATTTTGCGATCCTCCGCTTTATATGAGCACATGAGGTTTGACGATAATGGCGCATAAACCGACGAGTTCGCTTGTTGCGCATGCGAAAATCGTTTCAGCAGTGGCAACATTTCTTAATTCGCCGAAATGGCGCGGTGCAAACAATTGAGCAGACGAGAGTGAAATTCCTCCCCTGATTGAGCGTCAATGTGGCTACTGATGTCATGATTAGCTAAAAGCAGGGCTCAATGCTTTCCCCAATACTAACTCAAAAAGATCGGCTATCCTAACCTTAGAAGAAGGCTCAGGACACGCAAGCGCCAGGCCTAAAGGCTGTGTTCACGGAAAATTTGTCGGGCTTCCTCAATACAATCTTCCATTCCCACCAGGCTTAAGCTGTCCCCTTCAAAAAGTTGAGTATACCCGCCAGGTACTATCAAGTCTCCATTTCTGCGCAGCGCCAACACCCGCACATCGCCGGGCAGCGTCATCTCATGTAGATGTTTTCCGGCAAACCGAGGATTACGCATCGTAACTTCCCGCAATTCTTTATGGTCATCAGTTCGGGTCAACAGTTCGTAAGCAAGTGGGTTGCGGGCAAGAACGGCAACAAAAGCAGCCCAGTCCAAATCCAATGTGATTGTTTTTACACCCAACCGGGAAAAACGGGGAGATTCGGCAGGATCTGCCAGCAAAGTAATTACCCGATTGATACCAAAGACCACGCGTGCTGCCTGACAGATACGAAACTTTTCCTCGGTATCCGAGACAGTGCATATCAATGTTTTGGCTTTATTTAAGTAAAGAGCCACATTTTCATCTCCAGGAGCAATACACCCGGCAACGGCTTCAAGATTACGCATCCGGGCTTTTTTTATCCGTTCGGGGTCAGCATCTATCACGACTACACGTTCATGATGGTCAAGTAAATGCCCTGCAACCTGCAATCCAAATTGCCCCGCACCAACGACAATAATTGGTCGAGATGCCGGCATCTCATCTTCAGGAAATAGTTTAGTAAAAAGCAAAGGGGCAGTGGTGACAGTGAGAATAGCCACAAGAATGATGGCCGCGTTCGCCTGTTCGCTGACCAATCCTAATTGCAGGCCAATGGCAGATGCGGCAATAATGAGCGATAGGCGGGCCGAGAGCAGCGCGCCGGCTGAAAGCGTTTCTGGCCAGGTGAATTGTAATCGAAATAGCAGCGCCGGTAACATCTTTACAAAAAAGGCGGCTAACAGCAATATTGGCAGCAGCAGCAACGCCTCAGGAGATCCAAACAACGCGCCCAGATTAAAATTGACCCCGACCATGATAAAAAAGATGGGAATAAAAAAGCCAAATCCAATCGCTTCCAGTTGAAGCGACAACTCCTCGTCTTCAGGGGTTTTGAGCAGGGACACGATGGCGCCTGCCAAAAATGCGCCCAAAATCAGCTCGACTCCCAGCGCTTCAGACAAGACAACGAAGATAAGCATGAGGGTAAAGGCTGCCCGCATCTTGATTTGCGACGTTGCTCCGCTGAGTTCCTCAATCATGCGTCGGGCGCCGGGCATGCGGTTGGAGAAGAACAAGCCAAAACGGTACATAAAAATAAAGGCTAAAAAGAGGATCCCGACAAGCAGGATTTCCAAAGTAAGCCCAAGGGATAAAATAGTGACAAAAATTGTGATGAGCAACATGGTGACGAAATCGGCAATTAAGGCGGCAATCAACAGGGTTTGGCCGAATTGGCCACTTGACAGCCCTTTTTCTTTCAACACCGGCAGCACCACGCCCAGAGAAGTTGTGGAAAGGATCAAAGTCATCATCCAGGGACTTTGTACCAGACCCATCTGCGCCATACCAAAGCTAATAGCGGCCGACAATACCAGGGACAGCAAAAACAGCGCTGCACCAATCTGTATGGGTCCCCAAAACAGGCGTTCACCATCAAAATCGCTATTAACAGAATCACTGGACTGAGAAAAACTCAAGTTAGAAAAATCAATCTCCATCCCTGATAGAAACATCAAGAAAACAAATCCGAATTCTGCCAACAAATTCAGTACCGGATCATGGCTATTCACCCACCCCAACCCACTGGTGCCAACTAGAATACCCACCAGAATCTCACCCACAACAATTGGCAGGCGAAAACGCTTAAAACGAGAAAGGGTAACCGGCACCAAAAACGCCAGGGAAATGACCAATAATAAGGAGGCAAAAGATTGAGTTTCTTCCATAATTTGTGATGTCATCTACCCACATACCTTGCAGGGAGGACAACGATTATAAGTTAAGCTTGCTTGGTATAGAATGACACAAGCTACGATGCCATAGGATCTTGTCCCGCCAGTAATCTATCGATGACCTGGCGATATGTTTCAATAGGAACAGCCCCTGAAAGCATCCATTTATGTTCAAAAACTACTGTGGGCGTACCAGAAATGCCCAAGTTGTGCGCTTCAGCACGATCCGTCATAACGGCATCGTAAGTCACGTCGCTCTCGATATCAGCCTGGAAACGGCGTCCATCCAGGTAAATCTCTATTGCACAATCGATCAGAACCTGAGGGTCAGCCACATTTCGTGCTTCGACCAGATGGGCGTGCTGCAGGTGATCATACATACGGGTATGGGCTTCCATCCCGCCTTGAAGCTCGGCTGCTTTGACGGCCCGTAATGGCGGCATAGAGTAAGGATAAGGAAACGATCTTGTTTGCATCAATTCCGGATCAATTGGATCACTGTCTGGCAGCCGCTTGGTCGCCCGCCAATGATTTAAAATCTCTGCTTTACCGCGCTCTGGTGAACCAAACATGCGTACAATCTCATTACGTTCATGGGCAAGGGGGTACGTTTTATAGATCAATTCTATCTGGTCGCCATATTCCTCTTTAATTTTGTGCAGCCGACCGGCCGCTACAAAACACCAGGATCAAAGGACATCGTGGAATTCGGTTACATGTACGGTGTTCATCGTATCTCCAAATTTGCAAATAAATCTTCTAATTTTAGGCCCGACGCGGGTTGTGGCCGTGCTAAAATGTAATGTTCACGACTCAGCATCTGTTTGACATCCGCTTCCGGCAGACGAAAGAAAAAGTTGTCGTCGCTAAATTGGGTGCGATGGCAATGGAAGGCTGCCCACTTAGCTTCAATCCCATCCGCCACATCGAGAGTAGCTTGAATCTGCTCGTCTAACCAACCAACCTCGCCCAGTTCCTGGAAACGATCCAATTCACTGGTATCCTGTCCCATCGCCTGTAATCGCTGCCGCATCTCGTCAAAAAAGGAGCGCGGAATTGCGGTAAAGAAGAGATGTGGCGGACTGTCGAGGTTTTCAACGGCCGTTACTGTATGCGTATGAATAGCAATATGATCAGGGTGCCCGTAGCCGCCATTGGGATCAAACGTAATCACCACTTGCGGCCGCTCACCTTCCAAAATAGCCGTCAATTGGGTCACAACCTCCTCTGCCGGGACGTTGATAAAGGCACGCGGGTCTTCATTCTCAGGCGTGCCAACCATGCCTGAATCCCGATAATCCAGCAAGATCACCTCGCTGATGCCCAATGTGGCTGCCGAACAACGCAGCTCCGCCTCGCGTACCTGCGCTAGCGTTTCCGGTGTCGCCAGAGTATCATCTGTAATTTCACCTGCTTCGCCGCGTGTAGCGCATACCAATACCACGCGTACGTTATTGGCTGCATAATGAGCCAACGTAGCCCCCGTGCCAAACACTTCGTCATCAGGGTGGGCGAAAAATGCCACGATAGTGCGTTGATCTACTTTCTCTTTATTAACTGCCATTCGGGTTCAATTCCAATTCAATCACTACCTGGTCGCCAATTCGATTACGGCGTAACGGTGAAATCATATTCATCGCCCAGTATTGTAAACCATATTTTTGCCGCAGCGCAGCTTGAATCGTGCCGGTAATATCGGCGTCGTTCACCTGCCGTCCGACAGCGGAGATAAGATCGCTCTGGGCATTGCCGCGAGCGTCGCTGGGCGCAACCTGGGCACGGCCGTTGGCGCGAATACGCTTAGCTTTACCCGTTTGATCACCTGTGCCGACATAGAGCAAACTATTATGAAAAACAAACCAAACGGCCGTTGGTACTGCTTTGCCGTTCTTACGAAATGTGGTCAGGTTGATATACTTCGCATTCTCAAATGAGGCCAATCCATTTTTACTCATATGTAATAAATTCCTTATTCATGGTCGTGACAATTATCTTATCCAAAAGAAGCTAACCACTGCCGCATATCGCCAAGCATTGCCTGGCTAAATCCATGACTGCCATCATGCTCGCTGAGAGTGACGTCAGATCCAACTTCGCGGAGTCGTCTGGCCTGGGATCGGCTGCGCTCGAGAGGAACGTGCTGATCTTGACGGCTTGCCAGAATCAGTGACTTACAGTTGCTGGCGGTTGTAAGGTCGAGGGATACACCATCTACATCAATGATTGTTCCATTACACCAAAACCCGGCCGGGACAGGAGATTTGGTGGAAAAGGAAAGCCATGCCGCCAGGCCTGCTCCTTGAGAGAAACCGCCAAAGACAGCTTGTCCCCGCTCTAAACCAGTATCCTCACAAAGAGTATTTACGAAAATATCGAGCGAATGGAGCGTGTGGTTGAATGAATCAGGGTAAACTTGCCACGACTGATCAAAGTCGTACCAGCTTGCTCCGCCATTACCGGTTTCTATTGGGCCGCGCGGAGATACCAACAAATAGTGTCCATCGGGATCAACGCGAGGTTTGAGCGCAGCAAGATCATGCTGTGTAGCCCCATAGCCGTGAAGAACAACCAGCAGACGGCGGGGTTTCCCCACTCCTTCAATACGGTATTCAAATTTGTGCTCTGGTGATTGATCTAAATTTGTCATAACGCTCGCGCTTTTTTCGCCTGCCGGCCTATTTCTGCAATTTGCCCCAAATGACTGTCATCGTGGAACAGTCCAAGGACAAAATAACCAACCGCGTTGATCTCACCCACGAAGTCATACGCCTTATGCCGGTTATCCAGGTGGGGCTGATCGGGCCACATCTCTAAACTGGCTATACGCATACGGCGGCTTTCTTCCAGCCGGTAGCGGCATTGGGCAAGGGTGGTCACAGATTGCCAGGGAACTTCGCTGCGGGAACGGCCGTGAAATTCTACCCCACGCGCCAGCTCAGCGGCAACGGCGGTCGATTCCTCCCCCGTCGCAGTCGTATGCACAATCACATGCCCCAGCGTCCAAGGGATGTTTCGTTCCGCATCATCTGTGACGTAGCTGTCATCGGCAATTGGATCGTCCGGTTCAAAAACGACATCTGCGTCCTCGCACTCAGCGATTAAGTCCAGCATCGTGTTCACCATGCCATTGGTCAATTCGCGTAAATCGGCAGCGTCCAGATTGGCAACCAGATCGCTGTAAGGGATTTCCCGATTCATGACCGGCGCAAAATCAAGTTTTCGATGGCGCATCATTATCTCCTTATGTTTAACGAAAAAGTAGATTGGCGATTGACAAGGCCAACAGCGGGAAAATGGCCGTCGAGACCAAGTGGCGACAAAGGTCACAAGCGGCCCAATCCCTCGCCATCCAAGCTCCATTCCCAGCCAGCTCGTCACAATTTACTGCGTGACCAACACCTGGATTAACCCGGCAATGAGAAAAGCGGCCAGCAAGAGGGAAATGACGCTTGGCACACCGAACACCAGCCCCTCCAGCGCCAGAGATTAGCCGCCCAGTTTCAAGGAAGCGGCCGCCAGTGCCAGAGCAACCCCGATTAAGAAAGTGTCGGGCGATCTTTCGGATTATCTGGCATCTCCGACCGTCAACAGTATCCTATTTTGTGCCGGATCTTGTAGCAAATATCCTTCATCAAGCGCATTCAATTGCAGGCCGGCTCTTCTGACCCGGTCAACCACTTCGTCAAGTTCGACCCTATCAGGCAGCAATATCTCGTAGTATTGCAGGCCAACAGTATCCGGCGGTGGTGGTGGCACGCCTTCACCCTGCCAGGTGTTGAAGCCGATGTGGTGGTGGTAGCCCCCGGCGGATACCATGCCCATGCGAAAAGCGGTCATCAACCCCATGTTGTCGAAGCCTAACACGTCGTGGTAAAAGCGCATCGCTTCGTTCAGGTTGGCGACGTGCAGGTGGACATGACCGATTTTTGTCTGGGGCGGTGCGGGCGCGCGCAGTTCGTCGTCTGGCCGCAAGTGAGCAAATAATGCGTCCAAGTCAAGCGGTTCACGACCGTCACTCAAGGAACCATCGGCGCGGCGAGCGTAGAAACGGCCGTTTTCAATCACAAATTCCCCGTCTTCTGGTGACTCGCAGTAAAGCTCGATACCATTGCCGTCTGGGTCATCCAGGTAGGTAGTTTTGGTATTAATGTGGTCGGTGGGCGCGTTGGGATAGCGATCGGCAAAGAGGCGGGCGATTACCCGTGCTAGTTCCCGCCGGTCGGGAAAGAGGATGGCCATGTGATACAGACCCGTCGTGCGGCCATATTTTTTTGCCGCCGGGTTTTCCGTTAACACCACCAAATCCTTACCCCCAGCACCCAGGGAGGCGGTGCTGCTATCTTGCTTATTGAGATGAAGTCCCAACAGGTTCACGTAAAAATCTATGGATCTGGGCAAGTCGGTGATGTTCAAATGAACAGCGCCGGGGTGAGTGTCGGGGTGGATTGAGGCAGTCATATTATTGTCCAAAAGTATTCACCTTGTCCGGTTTAATCATATACGTCACCCGTACTTCGCCTTCGCGCCGGTTAGGGTATTGATCCAACCCTAAATACTTTTTGGAAAGGGTGTCAATGAGTTCGTCTGCGCCCTCGGTAACCGTTTCGGCCACCTGGCCGCGCACTTCGATATAAGAATAAGGATTTTGCGGGTCTACCAGCAGGAAAGTGGCGAATTTCCGCGCTTTCAGGTTCTTATCTTTTTGGCTGCCTTGAAGGGTGCTGAAGCGTATAGTTGTCCCATCATAGTCTACCCAAACTGGATTTACCTGGGGACGGCCGTCCGGCATGATTGTTCCCAAGTTGGCCACGATCGGCTGTTCAAAAAAACGTTTGTCTGTGTCAGATAAAATTACGGTCATGATTATTACCTCATATTTAGAAATGCTTAAGTTGATTGCTGCCATACCGGCAGCGCTAAGGCGATTATTGTAAGGACAACGGCCGTAACTATTGCTTTCATATGTATCCGTCGCGCCTGGCGTCTAACCTGGACCAACACGTCCTCATCCTCAAATTTTTCTACCTTGTCACTCATTTGGCGCGACCCGCGCGCCGCCAGATTCACTCAAGTCTTGTCGCGCCATTGAAAGAAGCCAATTGCTGCACCCCAAAACAAAAGGAATAATGGGAGCCGCCATAGCCGGTCTATGCCGCTAAGCATCATCGCAGCCAGAACTGCCAGACCGATCACGAATGCGATGACGCCGAAGAGGAGCCGCTTGCGCCGCTCCTTCGCGTTAATATTGGGGATACAAACGGTCGTTTCAGACATTTGCGGCTCTCGGGTTTACGATCTCGGTGGCATCCACCTGGCGGCCGGTGACGTAGTTATACGAGTCGACCACTAATTGAAAGATGACATCCAGTTCATCCATATCCAACGGCGTGTATAGCATTACCATTCCTTCTATGCCCATGTAGTGAGCGATGGGATGGGGTTCGGCCCAACTTTTCTCAACAGATTCCCGCGCCCGTTCAGGTGATAATCCGGCGTGCAAGCTGCCATCAGGGTGGATGTGGGCAAATTCGCGACCGCGGGCGATCATTTCAGGATGGGCCAAGGGCAGATTTTCGTCCAACCATAAGGCACGCGCGCCGGGTACGGAAATGACCGTCGGTTCATTGCGCACGTCGGGCAGGGAATAGCAGCGGCGGAATAGCTCTTGGTTGATGTCGGGCAGTGACTGTACGCTAATCTGGGAATGTGGCATATTTTTGTTTGTCTGCGGTCGAGGTCTGGTTCGTTGTGGTAAGGGATAATCTTTCAAGTCAATCACCTCTGTTCATCATGCTCAACTTTATACAAATGGCACCAGCACGAATCGGCCGTAAGCAACAAAAACAGCCATCGCCAGCAGAATAATATTGACCACTATCATCATATACTCGCCGCGCCGCAGATGCACGATAATCGCGCCAATCATTGTCAATGCCAAACCAATCGCAGAAACCGGGACCAGCCAGGGCAGAATCCCGATAACAGGCGGTAAAATCAGCCCGATCGCACCCAAAATTTCCAGAATGCCAATTGTCTTAACTTGTCCGGCAGAGAAATCCTCAACCCATGCCATATTCCCCGCCAGTTTTTCCTTCGGCTGTGTTGCCTTCATGACGCCGGCCATTAAAAAAAATAAAGCTAACAAGCCTTGTACAATCCATAATGCAATATTCATCACGCAATCTCCTTTGTTCTATTAACTATTCCGGAAATACCCTCAAAACAGTGTGCGAAGAAGTCTGGTCCCGTTTCATATTTCCTCTTGTTGAGCTAGCAAATAGGCATCAATCGCTTTCTTCAATTCATCCGGCTTGAACCCATACGGCCCCAACCCGGCGGCGTAGACAACATGACCATCCAACCCCACTAGATACAAGCGTGTGGGCTTGGCGGCATACGCCTTACTCACTGCATCATCCATTTCGTCTACATAGGTGCGGATGCCATATTGCAGCGTGGTCGCGCATTGGCCGGCAACAGCCCGCCGTTCCTCGATAGTACGCGGATCGTACACATCCAGAGCGGCGTTAGGGCTGTATTTCTTTACCAGTTTGCCCATGACGCCGCCTCCCATCCACCAACCGTCAACCGGGTGCGCTTCACGAATATAGATGGGCAGGAATTGAACACGGCCGTTATAGTTCTGATACAATTCGCGGAGACTCACGGTCCCCCTCACGTAAGGCGGTCAGGTAAAACTGCCAAAAACCAGCGCCACCGGTTTCTGCCCGCGAAAATCAGATAAGCGTACACATTGTTCGCCGCTCGCATCATACAATTCAAAATCCGGGGCTAATGCCCCCACTTTGGGGGCGTGGGCATCATATTTCTTCTGCCAGACGCCTTCTTTTTGACGGTACTGTAAGGTTTTAGTTAGAAAGTTCATCCACACACTCTCTTCATATTGATTTAGCTAACTTTGATTTCAGCCGCTAATCGGGTCATCGTCTGTTGGAACACTTCATAAGGCCGCGCGCCGATGATGGCGTATTTATCGCCCAAGATATAGGCCGGGACGCCAGTGATACCCATCATGCGGGCCTCGTCGAATTTCTCATCAACGGCCGTCTTATATAAGCCGTTGTCCGTCTTCTGCTGCATCTCGTCCGGGTCCAGTCCCGCTTCTTCCGCTGCCGCCCGCAGGACATCCCAGCAGCTCATATCTTGCCCTTCACCGTAAAATTTCTGGAAAACAACGTGGTGAAATTCGTCATGCTTGCCCTGTTCGCGGGCGTATTCCGACGCTTCCAGGGCGCGGCGGGAGCTGGGGATACGGTCTGGGATAACCATTTCTCGTCCCGTTTCCTGCGCCATCTGCCGCAGCCGCTCGCTCATGCCGCCAAATCCGGCGCGAATGTGCGGCGGCAAATCCATCCCTTCCGGCGGAATTTCCGGATGCAGCTCAAAGGGCAGCCACGTCACCTCTACGTCATATTCCTGCGCTAACCGCTCGACCCGATCCTGGCCGACATAGCACCATGGTCAAAGGTAATCTGAATAAACGGTTACTTTTGTCGTCATATCTTTGCTCCTTACGGGGAATTGTGCCTTATTTGATTTGGATAGTTTGCCTGTTTGTCATCAGCGCCTCTCAATCTGACATTTGCAGCGTATCAACCGCGTTCATGAGTTCATCCAAATCCAGCGAGTCTTGCGGATTTGTGGCGCGGTGAATGTACTTCACCTTACTCTGCATATCCACCAATACGGTGGCAGTTCGCTGCCACATAAACAAAACTTTTCCCAAATTATACTGTTCGTAGATAACCCGATCCGGATCGGCTAGAACGTGAAAGGGCAGCTTATACATCCTCGCCAGCCGGGCAGCATCTTCCGGCTCGCCATCGCCAATGATTAAAACGGCCGTGTTCTTGCCCTGCAATTCTTCGTAAGCGCGTCCCAACTGGACGGCATGTTGGATACAATACCGTCAGGTGAATTCGCGCATGAAATAGAGAATAAGATTTTGACGGCCGTTATAATCGGAAAGCGCGACCTGTTCGCCATCATGGGAGGTCAGTCGGAAATCGGGGGCGAGCATACCTTCCTGTATTGCCATCTATCAATCTCCACGAATTGGCGTCAAGCGCATTTATTTTTTACTCTAAAGGGTCAATGTGCTGCCACACAAACCTTACTGCTTGATTAGCTCAACTTCGATATCGATCTTGATTTTATCCCCGACGAGAACGCCGCCTGTCTCCAAGGCTTGATTCCAATTCAGGCCAAACTCTTTGCGAACCAAGGAGCCAGAGGCTGAAAACCCGGCGCTGGTCGATCCCCATGGGCTTTTAGCCTGCCCGGCATATTCCACATCCAAAGGCACCTCGATGGTGACGCCTTTGATAGTTAAATCGCCGATCAGAAGGCCGCTATTGTCGCCTGTTTGCTCAATACGTTTGCTCTTAAACGTCATGTTGGGAAAATTGGCGACATCGAAGAAATCAGGGGAACGAAGATGATCGTCGCGCTGCTGATCACGGGTATCAATACTGGTTACATCAATGGTCACATCAACCGTACTTTGGGCAGGATTGTCTTCATCGAACTCCACCGTACCGCCAAACTCGTTGAAGCGTCCACGTACCGTGGAAATCATCAAGTGACGCACCGAAAACTGAACGTGTGAATGGGCAGGATCAATTTGCCAGGCCATTATTTTATCTCCTTGTCTTTATTTTTTGCCGTTAAACAGTAAATGGACTTGCGTCCGAATAGTAGAAGTGATATTATCGGACGTGCGTCCGTTTGTCAAGGACTGAATAAAAAATGAACGATTTTGATAACATTCCACTCATGAATAATGGGCACATCCCGAATACGCCCCCGCAACGGGCAGATGCCGTCGCCAATCGCAAACGACTATTGGAAACGGCCGTTTCCCTCTTTGCCGAACTTGGCGTTGAAGATGTCCACATGGAGCGCATCGCTCAGGAAGCGGGTGTGGGCAAGGGCACACTGTACCGTCACTTTCCCAGCAAAGGTGATTTATGTCTGACCTTGCTGGAGGGAGCATTTACTACTTTTCAGAATGAAATGCTGGCCGAAATGCGGCAGGGCGTTGCCGCCAAAGTCTCACCTTTGGATCAATTGGCCCAGTTTCTGGCGGGATATGCCCAATTTGTCGAGAGGCATATGCCATTCATTTGTGAGATTCAGCGGGGTGGCGTGGATACGCTCAAGTCGCCAGGCCCGTATGCCTGGTTGCGTATGACGATAGAAGGGTTGTTACAATCGGCCGTTGCCACAGACGAACTTTCCCACGACTTAG
>Ga0209013_10002051_pt1 | contig 18453 bp, 16 predicted proteins | sample Cruoilmetagenom2_FD_187291 | JGI IMG/M metagenome (GOLD analysis project Ga0209013, IMG submission 187291) | Oil polluted marine microbial communities from Coal Oil Point, Santa Barbara, California, USA - Sample 2 (SPAdes) (version 2) | ecosystem: Environmental > Aquatic > Marine > Oil seeps ...
CCCAGAAGCGAGCCGTATTATGACTTGCAAACGTGACGGGAGCTTGGATCTTCCGACGTGATTGAGTGAAAGAATTAGGTTTATTTCTCGATCTACCCCAAACACTGCCTGTGCATTCCACTTCGAGTAAAATGCACCCGCCTGTCGCCGTTGGTTGAATTGTCTTTTCGGACGAGGATAGAGCACCCTCGGAGCGAAAGGGGCTGTCGCACCGGTGAACGACTTGTTCAGACGCCATTCACATCGATTCACCTAGGCTTCTTCTACCCTGAATTCCTATCTTCCCCGGAGTGATCCAAGGGGGCGCAGCGCTCAGGGTCGCTGCGCCCTTTCTTGTTTTTGGACGACGGGCTCAAATCCGATTTCTTATCTATCAAGTGCCGTTTGATTTCAGAACAGCAAGCCGGTACGTTTCCGGCCGTTCCTGCTCCCATCCCGGTTCCGGCACCGTCAATCGCCCTGAGGCCTCAAACATGACTTTCACGCTCCCACCCCTCCCCTATGCCTATGACTCGCTTGAGCCATATATGTCGGCGGAAACGCTGCAGTTTCACCACGACAAGCACCACCAAGCCTATGTTGATATGGCCAATAAGCTGGTCCCAGGCTCGAGATACGAAGGCAAGAGCGTTGAGGAAATCTGCAAGGAAGTGCTGGTCAATAAGGATCAACCGATCATCAACAACGTGGGCCAGCACTTCAATCACATCCATTTTTGGCAGTGGATGAAGAAGGGCGGAGGCGGCAATAAGCTGCCAGGCAAAATTGAGAAGCTCGTAGCCGACTTTGGCGGCTACGACAAAGTGCGCAACGACTTCATCGAGGCCGGCAAAACGCAGTTCGGTTCAGGCTGGGCTTGGCTCGTAATTAAGGATGGCAAACTCGCGGTAATGAAAACACCAAACGGTGAGAACCCTCTGATGCACGGCACGCAACCCATTCTCGGCTGCGACGTTTGGGAACACAGCTATTACATCGATTATCGCAATGCGCGGCCAAAGTACCTGGAGGCCTGGTTTGACAACCTGGTGAACTGGGAGCATGTCGAGGCGCTGGCAGCCTGAACCTTCGCACCGCACTTCCCAAATCATTATTTTCAAATGGCGCCCCAAAATGTTCGGGCGCCGTTTGCATGTCCGTAAGATGCTTTGCTTCAATCTTTTTGGGGCGGGTCGTCCCCGGCCCGTTTGAGACTGTCAAGATAGGCAATAATGGCTTCTATCTCCGGCGTCTTGAAAACAAACTCAGGCATATCCGGATGCCCTGAGACAATGCCTTCGGCCAGCGCCTCCGCGAGTGACCGTGGCGGATAGCGCGTGACGACAATCCGAAACGGCGGAGCTACGGCATGCGGGCTTTTATCGTCCTGCCCAATCGCATGGCAACGCCCGCAGTTGCCCTCAATCAGCACACGGCCTTGAGCAATGGCACCATCATCCGTTTGTGCGGACGCCGTTCCTGTCAACAGGATCTGCGCACACAACAATGCAACTAACTTTAAGGCATTCTTCATTGGACGTCCCCTAAGCGCGTACTCAAGCTGCCGCGCTTGTTGGTCCGCAGCAAGGTAGTAATATTGAAGCCCATTAAACCGCGACTCAGCGCCCCCTGATTGACCGGCGGATAATGTCTCTGATCGTCGATGCAACGGTCCGCGAGATGGAACGCTGCAAATCCCGGCTGATCATGTCCCCCAAACCCCGGCGGCGGCGGCCAGTAGGCCCGCGGGTGCCTCCGAAGATCGATTCGAGCCAGCCGCCACTCGTTCCATCGGCCTCTTTAGGTGCTTCCTTAGCGCGGCGTTGCAAAATCTCGTATGCGCTCTCGCGGTCCACGTCATCTTTGTACGTATCGTAGAGTGTACTGCCAAAAATGGCAGTACGTCTCTGTGCAACCGAAAGCGGACCAATTTGGCTTTGCGGCGGGCGGATCATCGTGCGCTGCACGATCGAGGGCTCACCCTTGTTATGCAACATTGAGACCAGCGCCTCACCGACCTTTAGTTCTAGGATTGCCCGTTCGGTATCGATCTCCGGGTTGGGTCGAAACGTCTCCGCTGCGGCCTTCACCGCGCGCTGCTCTTTGGGCGTGTAGGCACGCAAGGCGTGCTGAACACGGTTGCCAAGCTGGGCCGACACCGAGTTGGGCACGTCCAATGGGTTCTGCGTCACGAAGTAGACACCTACGCCCTTTGAGCGGACCAGACGCGCGATCTGTTCCACGCGATCCATCAGCGCGTCCGGCGCATCATCAAAGAGCAAATGTGCCTCATCGAAGAAGAACACGAGCTTGGGCTTGGGCTGGTCGCCCACCTCGGGCAGCGTCTGCCACAGCTTGGTCAACATCCACAAAAGGAACGTTGCGTAAAGTCGCGGCTTCTCCATCAGCTTGTCGGCAGCGAGAATGTTGACCACCCCACGGCCGTCGGGGCTAGTGCGCATGAAATCCTGAATCTTGAGTGCGGGCTCGCCGAAGAATTCCTTTGCGCCCTGCTCCTCCAGCACCAACAGACGTCGTTGAATCGCACCAACGGAACTGGTTGCAATATTCCCGTACTTGGTGGACAGTTCCTTGGAACGCTCGGCCACGTGATAGATAATGGCGCGCAGATCGGCGAGGTTCAGCAATGGTAATTTATCGTCAGCTGCCACTCGGAATGCGACGTTGAGCACACCTTCCTGCACGTCGTTGAGTTCTAACATGCGCGATAGAAGCACAGGGCCCATGTCTTTGGCGGTCGCGCGTACGGGAATTCCCATCTCGCCGAAAACGTCCCAGAAAACCGTCGGACTTGCCGCATATTCGAAATTCTCTATCCCAACCAGCTCAGCACGTTTCGCAATGAAATCTTTGGGCTCACCTTTTGCGGCCATGCCAGATAGATCGCCTTTTATATCGGCGGCGAAGACGGGGACGCCTGCCCGCGAAAAGCCTTCGGCCAAAATCTGCAATGTGACGGTCTTACCCGTACCGGTGGCACCGGTAACCAGTCCATGCCGGTTTGCCAATGGCAGGTCCAGATACTCGCTCTTGACGCTCTTGCCGACAAAGATCTTACCGTCCTGCATAACCGACTGGCTCATGGTTATCTCCGGCTTTAAGTATGGGAAACCCGCGGCTCATTAGGCCGCAATCGCGTCTTGGCATGGGAGCGAGGCCATTGCAAACATCAGTTGCATGGCCGACTTGGGACGAGCTATGGGCGCCCTAGTAGTGATGAAGACCTGCCGCGTTGAAGCGACGCGGTAGGCTGCAACTAGCGTTTTGGACATGCGAAGGCTTGCTCTGAGCGGTTATAGAATGCGCTGGACACGCCGGACGGAGGCGAACGTAAATGAGGGCCAGTGAGGACCTCGAGACTATGATGGAAAATCCTGCACCGCGCGAACTTGCCAGCGGCTTTGAGCCCGGCACTTACGACATATGGCGCCAGCTTGTTGAAAAAGCGCTCAAAGGTGCCGACTTCGACAAGCGGCTCGTTTCGCGTTCTGCTGATGGATTGCGCATCGAGCCTCTTTACACGCGCGCCGATGAGCTCAAAGGCGCGGCGGCGGCAATGCCGGGCGCTGCACCCTTTACACGGGGCACCAAGGCACAAACTGATGGACTTGGCTGGCAGATCCACCAGCGTTTAAGCGAGCCCGATCCAACCGCGGCCAATAAGGGCATCCTGGAAGAACTGGAAGGAGGTGCCAACGGCATTGTGCTGCAGATCGAGAGCCCGGGTCAGTTCGGGATCAAGATAACAAGCCCCGCCGACATGGCCACCACGCTGACCGGCGTCTATCTCGACTACGCACCGGTCCAACTCAAGGGTGGCCTGGCCGGCGCGGATAGCGCGCGTCATTTTCTCGGCGCACTTTCAACTCTTGGTTTCAAGCCCGGCACTGTCCGGGGCCATCTCAACATTGATCCATTGGGCACGTTCGCGCGCTTCGGTAGCACCTGGGCACCGCTTGAGGCTGCGCTCTCCGAGACCGTCAATCTTGCAGGCGAAGCGCGCGGCCACGAATCCAAGCTTACGAGCGTCCTCGTCGACGCAACTATTCCACACGAGGCAGGTGCTAGCGAGGCGCAAGAGCTAGCTTTTCTTGCTGCTACGCTTGTTAGCTATTTGCGCATCTTCGAGACAGCCGGCACTGCGGCCGAGGACGCGTTCAGAAGCATTGCTTTCGCACTATCGGTCGATACCGATATATTCCTCTCCGCTGCGAAGCTACGCGCCGCGCGCCGTATCATTGCTCGTATCGGCGAAGCCTCCAATGCCTCGCCAATCACCATGCATATCACGGCCGTATCGTCGGAGCGCATGATGGCCAAACGCGATCCGTGGACGAACATGCTGCGCACGACGGTAGCCTGCGCGGGCGCAGCCTTCGGCGGTGCTGACGCGATCACCATTCTGCCCTATACATGGTCACTGGGTTCGCCTGACCACTTTGCGCGGCGCATAGCACGCAACACCCAGGTTGTCTTGCAAGAGGAGTCTTCTCTCGGACGCGTGATCGATCCGGCCGGTGGCGCCTGGTACGTGGAAAAGCTCACCGACGAGCTGGCGAAAAAGTCTTGGACACTATTCCAGGAAATCGAGGCCAAGGGCGGCCTCGCTGCAACTCTTTCCTCCGGCTACCTGCAAGACCAGATCGCGCGTACCGCCGATGCTCGTAGCAAGTCGATTGCAAAGTGCGCGGCACCGCTCACCGGCGTTTCCTTCTTTCCACTGCTGGCCGATGACGGCGTCAAGGTTACACCGCACGCGAAAGCGCCCGTGATCTGCGGAAATCAACAGGTGCGAGCGTTAGCACCCCACCGTTTGGGCGAAGCGTTTGAAGCGCTACGCGACGCCGCTGACGCAGCTCTCACCGAAACGGGCAAACAACCGTGCGTGTTCTTGGCAAACCTTGGCGAGACAATCGACCACAACACGCGGTCGACGTGGATGTGGAACTTCCTTGCCGCTGGCGGCATTGAGGGTCTCAACTGTGACGGCTACAAGGACGTTGACGCGGCTTCTGCCGCATTCAAAGAGTCCGGTGCAAGTGTAGCCTGTCTATGTTCGTCTGATGCGATTTACGCAGATCAGGCCGAGGCCGCCGCGAAATCGCTCAAAGTAGCGGGTGCCACAACGGTGCTGATGGCGGGACGGCCTGGAGACAACGAGGCAGCGCTGAAAGCTGCCGGAATCGACGGTTTTCTTTTTGCCGGCCAAGACGCCATCGCGACGCTACAAAGTTTGCATAAAGCCTTGGGCATCAGGTGACGGCTTGCGCGGGGTGGGCAATCCTCCGCAATTCGCGCGCAACTTGAGATGACTGCAAAGGAGAACTGCGCCTCATGGCCGCTTTGCGCTTTCTTGCTTCCCTATTCGCTCTGGTTGCCGTAGTGGCGCTTGTCACCGACGCCACGCCTGCCTGGAACGGCACAGGCCCCTTCGAGGCAACGAGCGTCATCGATCACTGGAAAGAACTTGCCCCAGTTTCGCTCGAAGCTACGCAAACGACCATAATCCAATCCACACCCGCATGGGTCTGGAACACAGTTGTCTTGAGTTTTTTGAATTTGCCCACGTTCGTCTTGTTTGGCTTACTGGCAATTTTTTGCGGCTACCTGGGCCGCCACCGCCACAGTCTCAAAGTCCATATCAATTGATGCGGCCGCATACACGGTGCGTCCTGATCGTTAATTTCCAAGGGACGTGTCGGCCGGAATAACGAACGACTTTAGGCTCGTTAACGCTGGCGGAAGACCGCTGCTCGGCGGGAAAATGATATCAACTGCAATGCCGAGCACAATCAGCACGCCAAGAAGACCGATCAATCGCATCACCCAGCGGTGATGGCTCTCGTTGAGCGCCTCGATCTCTGCTTCCTCGACTGGCCCTTCTTCCTCGTCCAAGATCTCTTTCTTGAGGCCAAGGAATTTCTTTTGAATCGAGCGGCGCACGTTGCCACGATCGTTTACAGTGAGGCCCGCGCGATCAGCAATCTGACGCGCAATTTCGGGAAAGGGTAAGCACGGATCCGTGTTCGCTTCGCTCACATAGCCCAGCCGAACCGGGGATCCGTCGTTCAGAATAAAGCGCGCACCTTTAAGAAGAGTTGGCGCGACCGAACCGCCGTATATTTCCCGTCGCGTTTCAACTGCCTGGATCTGGTCATAAGGAATTTCACGCGTCGCGTAGCGCAGCACCGGGGTCGGACCGCGGCCTGAGGGTAACGTCATCTTCACCGACTTGTCGCCTAGCTCGACGCGAGCGCGCAACGAGTGCATGAGTTCGATGATTACCAGGAACATGATGAACGTGAACCCGGCCGCCAAGATCATCAGCCCGATCGTGCCGACCCAATGGCCCTGCGAGATGCGCCAATAGAGCATCGCCGGCAGGCTGACAAAGAACGGCAGTAACAGCAGAAAAACGAACGAGAAGGCCAGCTTGCGCCCCGCGCCGGACTCATACACAGTTCGCCCCGGCTTCGACGCGGTCGCTGCTTTCGCGGATTGCCCCATCGCTGCCAGGACATCGGCCATCGGCTAAACTCCCCAATACTCAAGACCCTGGCAACATGACCGCCAATCACGATAACATGAGGGCGGCCCTGATGGCCTGCAGGGGCCTCTGGCCCGTCACTATATCAAGTGCGTAACTGTTCCAAAGCTTAGGTGATTGCGATGCTTTTGCGCGACAAGAAAATCGAAATGCCAACCGCTCAGACAGCCCTTCCAGGCCGCGATAGTGCAATTCCTACAGCCAAGGAGCACCACGTGTTCTCCCGTCCGCTAAAGGGGCCCTATCCGCCTGCCACTGAGAAAGCAATGTTTGGCATGGGATGCTTTTGGGGTGCCGAACGTAAGTTTTGGGACCTCAAAGACGGCATCTGGATCACTGCCGTGGGGTACGCGGGCGGGTTAACACCTAATCCAACCTACGAAGAGGTATGCTCAGGCCATACCGGCCACAACGAAGTGGTGCTTATCGTCTACGATCCAAAATGCATCGGCTACGAGCAGTTGCTCAAGACCTTCTGGGAAAGCCACAACCCAACGCAAGGCATGCGACAGGGCAACGATATCGGAACGCAGTACCGCTCTGGTATCTATACATTTACTGAGGCTCAACACGCAGTGGCGCAAGCCTCAACAGTCGAGTACCAGAAGATGCTAACAGAAGGCGGCTTCGGCTCTATCACCACCGAGGTAGTTCCAGCGCCTGAATTCTATTTCGCCGAGGATTATCACCAGCAGTACCTGTCAAAGGTCCCGCATGGATACTGTGGCCTGGGCGGAACCGGCGTCTCCTGCCCAGTCCCCATCGGAGATATGGCTGAGTAGCTATTTGTTCGCCGTTGTTTTCACTTGCTTCATTAACGGCACATCCTCTACCGCCAGTTTGCTCCCACGGCTATCGAGAACTTGGCGGCATGCAGGCGGCAGCTGGGCCATCGTAATCTTGCGTCGCTCGCTCGGCGGTATCCATTTCTTAGTCGGCTTCTTTTTGGGCTTTGGCTTTGGCTTTAGCGACTGGGCGACTTTCTTCAACCAGTTGTCGACTTCCTTGCCGCATCCATAGTCGCCTGTAACAGCTTTCTGCGACCGGCAGCCGCCATTAGGGCAGTGCATCCTAATATGGAAGTGATAATAGTGCCCCCACAACGGGCGAACTTTTGCCAACCAACTACGGTCCTTGCCAGCCCTCTCGCATAGTGCCTTCTTGATCGAGGGGTGCACGAAAATGCGTTGCACCGCACGATAGGAAGCCGCCCGCTTGATCACCGCGACGTGGGCATCAGTAAAGACTTCTTCGTTGACGGCAAGGCTGGTCTTGTCGAGCATGGACGTCGCTGAGATTCTCTCGCGCTCTTTGCGCGTCAATACTCTATCCGGCATGGGCGTCAGCCAGATATCAGCATCCAGACCGACCTGATGGCTTGCATGACCAGTAATCATAGGACCGCCGCGCGGCTGCGAAATGTCACCGACGAGCAGACCTGGCCAACTGTCCTGCGCCTTGGCTTCTTTCGCCAAACGCTTAACCAATTTGATCAGCTTGGGATGCCCCCACTGGCGGTTGCGCGACAGACGCATGGACTGCCAAGCAGGACCCGTGGCGGGCAGCTTCTCGCCACCGGCGAGGCAACCCTTAGCGTACCAGCCAATGGAACGGGGCCTGAGCGCGGACGCGGTTTTTTTCGCGCCGAATAGGTATTTAGCGACCGCGTTCTTCTTCTTTTTCTTGTTTAGCGCTTCTTTCGGAGGCTCCGGCTTGCGCGGCGGGACGGGCACTGCCCCTCTCTTTACTTCCACTGGCACGGGCACAGAAATCGTATCTGATGGCTCGAGGGCTAAAGCCGACGCAGCAACTGCAACGAAGACCAACGGCGCGATAAAGAAATAGATAAGGCTGCGGCGCATATGGCTGCCCCCGGCGAATGGCTATCATTGTTCGATATTAGGCCTCTTCGGCCAAATTGCGACCCATACCCTTAAGCTAGGGAAACCAGCCGATTATGTTCTCCTAGGCCACTTCCGATGATATTTCCGCAAGTAGAGATTATGGCAACGATTCGCGAAGCCCGGAACAACAAGGTGCCGATGAGCGAAATTCGAACCAGCGGTCCGAAGAACGCCGCCGTCCACCTGGTGCTGGCGCACGGAGCTGGGGCTCCGATGACGAGCCCATTTCTCGAAATGATAACGGGGTTGCTCAACGATCGGGGCCTACGTGTCAGCCGCTTCGAGTTCGCTTACATGGCGCGGCGGCGCCAAGATGGAAAACGCCGCCCACCGCCAAAAGCTGAACTCATGATCCCAGAATACGTCGAGCTCGTTGCTCAGTTACGCAAAGACCTGCCGCGTGGCCAGAAGCTCTTGATCGGGGGAAAATCTATGGGCGGCCGCATTGCCAGCCTGTGCGCAGACCAGCTTTATGCCGAAGAAAAAATCGCTGGCCTCGTCTGCCTCGGCTATCCGTTCCACCCGCCGGAAAAACCCGACAAGCTGCGTACCGCACACTTAGAAAATTTGCGCTGTCGCACCCTCATCGTGCAAGGCGAGCGCGATCCCTTCGGCAACCGCGCCGAAACAGAGACCTACGCCCTGTCGTCGGCGATCAAGATTGACTGGATTGGCGATGGAAATCACGACTTAAGCCCCAAGCGCGGGAGCGCATTCACCCGCGCCGGCAATTTCGCTGCTGCGTCTGACTCCGTTTCGAACTTTGCGCAAAATTTGGACTAACCCACCGCAAAGGACTTTCGGGTTTTCTCGCAAGCCCCTTGCAATATCATTCTCAATAAATCTTTTCGACAGCCTCAGTCCTTGTCGATTGCCTTTTCGCCTAGCTTCGCTTCAATGCTTTCGATCCCAGCTTTGAAGATACCGTCTATAGTCTCGCGCGCATCCCTATCATCTTTTCCGTCGGCGGCATCGTACGTAGCCGCCCATACGATGTTGACCTCGTCGAGATCGTCATCGTCGGGCACGATGGAAAACTGCGCTTGATAGTTTTTGACAGGGAGCGGGCTCTCGATTATTTCGTATCGGTAGCTGACATCCGATTGATCGACGAGCTTCTCTTTGATCTTGCCACCATCCTCAAGCGTTAATGTTCGGTAGGGTGTGTCGCCATCCTTGCTCTCCACGCATGACTTAACCGCAGGATGCCATTCGGCGATGGCGCACCAGTCACCGAACTGTTTCCACAAAGCGTTTGTTTCGTCCGCGACTTTTTTGGGATCAACGTTGACCTCCAGCTTCTTGCCGGACGTGAGGCTGGCGGCATGAGCTGCGCCGCCAAATCCGGCAACCGACAGGCAAACCGCGACGGCTGTAAACAGCACCTTCTTCATATATTGCTCTCCAGTACACCTAAAGGGCCGCAAGTGGCCTCATGTTCTGTGGTCGCGCCGTCCCATATCGAGCGCCGCCACCGCTATAGTGTAACAAACCATAGGTCAAAAGAGCGACTGCTTTCGACGCAGCGGTCACGGCTTTTGTCCCGCCCGTGAATTGCGGGCCCCGCCTCTCCGTTGTGTAAACCGACCGCACTTCGTTAACGCACAGCTGAGAGCGGCAATGTCATACTGGTCGTTGCGAACGTGTGCTGCGCACGTCAAGCTCGAGGCTAACCCCAGCATGGATGCAAGCGCTTGGTCGATCTCAGCCATCCGTGACGCCATCGTGAAAGGCCGCGAACCCCCTCCGCTGCAATCACTGGCGAGGCGCTCCTTCTATCGCTGGCTGGTCGTCGCAGTCGTCTCTATCGGCGCCTTCATGGGACAGGTGGATGCGAGCATCGCCCAACTTCTGTTGCCCACGCTTGAGCGTACCTTCGGCGCGACTCTCAGTAGCGTGAGTTGGGTTGCCGTAGCCTATCTTCTAACCATGGCAGCGTTGATGCCCGTCTTCGGACGCCTCGCCGACATCCTTGGCCACAAGCTTCTTTACGTGGCCGGCTTCGTTGTCTTCGTGGTGGGGTCGGCCCTGTGCGGTTTTGCGCCAGACTTGCCTATTCTCATTGCCTCTCGAATTCTGCAAGCAATTGGTGGCGCGCTGCTGTCCGCCAATAGCGTTGCGATTGTCGTTGCCGCCGCGGGCCCGCGAGAACGCGGCCGCGCTGTTGGCGTGCAAGCAGCTGCTCAGGCGGTCGGCTTGAGCGCCGGGCCCGTAGTCGGCGGCGTGCTGTTGAACACGCTCGGCTGGCAATGGGTGTTTTGGATCAACGTCCCCTTCGGCATCCTCGGCGCCTTCGCGGGATGGTTGATCCTGCCCAAGACAACCAACCTGTCCAAGGACAAGTACTTCGATTTGCGCGGCGCTCTCCTGTTAGGCCCAATGCTCACCGCGTTCATGCTGGTCTTGAACGAAGGCTACGCCTGGGGCGTCTCGTCGCCGGCCTTCATCGTCGCCGCCATCGTCGGCTTGACCCTGCTCTTCCTACTTGTGAGAGAAGAAAGGCGCGCCGAGGAGCCCCTACTCAATCCTCAACTCTTCGAGCGATTGGCCTTCACGGCGGCCAACGCTGGCAGCCTTATGAGCTACGCTTTGCTTTTTGGCGTCATGCTCCTCATGCCCTTCGTTTTCGAGAACGGCTATCAAGACACGCCCCTCCAAGCAGGATTAAGGTTGGCCATCATTCCCATTGCGATCAGCCTCGTGGCACCCGTCAGCGGTCTCCTTTTTGATCGCTTCGGTCCCCGCTTGCCCACGCTCACCGGCATGATTATCTGCAGCGCTTCGCTTGTTCTTTTATACTTCTCGCTTGCCGAGGCGCGCGCCGACCTCCTGGGCGTCATGATCGCCCTTGGCATTTTTGGTATGGGTCAGGGGCTCTTCACCGCCGCCAACAACGCCGCAATCATGGCCGCGGCACCAGCCGATCTCATAGGAGAGGCTGGTGGCCTGCTCAACGTGACACGCGCCTTCGGCATTAGCCTTGGCATTGCCGGCGCATCCTTGGTTTTGTCTTTGAGCCTTAAGGCGTTGGGCGACACGAGTGGCAGCACGTTTCAAGCCGCCCCCGCCGACCTCTTGGTCGCCAGCCGCGACGTTGTATTGTTTCTTATTTTGTTTGCCATTGCTGCTGCTGGCGCATCAGTACTATCGACTAGAAGATCTACTTCGCGCAGCGGACCAGATACGTGACATTTGCGCATAGGAGCCACGGAGCAGCGCGAGTGAGTTCATGCGAGGAGCTAATGCTCAGTTGGGGGCGCGCTCGATTGCACTTGACGCTTTCGGGGTTAATGCTACCCCGTTCACGCGACTGTCCCGGCCGGCGTTGACGGAGCACGTCCTAGAACCATAGGGTGCCGGCCGCGAAGTCGCCGGGCCCTTGAGGCCTTACCATCGCCCCATATTTTAAAGCTTGCCCGCAATGACACCTCAGCTCGAGCCCGCACTTATCGGCGCCCTCAACGACGCCAAAGCCTGGCCTTTTGAGGAGGCCCGCCGCCTCATCAAACGTTTGCATAAGCTCAAAGTCGGCACGGCCAAAACCGTAATATTTGAGACAGGCTACGGACCCTCTGGCCTGCCGCACATCGGTACATTCAGCGAGGTCGCGCGCACGTCCATGGTGCGCCAGGCCTTTGAGGTATTGACAGAAGGAAAGTACAACACGCGCCTAATTTGCTTTTCTGACGACATGGACGGTTTGCGCAAGGTGCCCGACAATGTGCCGAACAAGGAGTTATTGAGCGCACATCTGCATAAGCCACTATCGCGAGTGCCCAATCCGTTCGCTGACGGTTACCCGAGCTTTGCCGCGCACAATAATGCGCGCCTGCGCGTCTTCCTCGATCAGTTTGGGTTTGACTACGAGTTCTTCTCCGCCACTGAGTGCTACGAGTCCGGCCGGCTGGATGAGACGTTGCTGAAGATGCTCGAGGCCTATGACGAAGTCATGGACATCATCTTACCGACGTTGGGGCCTGAGCGTCGCGCCACCTATTCACCATTCCTACCCATCTGCCCGCGGACAGGTCACGTCCTACAGGTTCCGATGATCGGGCGTGATCCCAAAAAAGGGACGATTGTCTATAAGGACCCAGAAACGGACGAGAAGATAGAGACATCAGTCACTGGCGGACACGTTAAGTGTCAGTGGAAGGCGGATTGGGCACTTCGGTGGGTCGCGCTCGGCGTTGACTATGAGATGGCTGGAAAGGATCTCATCGATTCCGTGACGCTCTCATCGAAGGTCTGCCGTGCGCTCGGCGGGACGCCGCCAGAAGGTTTCAACTACGAGCTGTTCCTAGACGATAAGGGCGAGAAAATCTCCAAGTCCAAGGGCAATGGCCTGTCCGTCGAGGATTGGCTTTTGTATGCCTCGCCCGAGAGTCTGTCACTGTTCATGTTCCAGAAGCCGCGCTCTGCCAAGCGGCTCTATTTCGACGTCATCCCACGTGCCGTCGATGAGTATCTGCAGTTCGGGACAGCCTATCCCTCTCAAGAGCCTAAGCAGAAGCTCGACAGCCCCGTGTGGCATATTCATGCGGGGCACCCCCCTGCCGTCGATATGCCAATCACGTTTGGGCTGCTCTTAAACCTCGTCTCGGCATCGAATGCACACGACGCGGAAGTGCTGTGGGGTTTTATTCGCCGCCTGGTACCCGACGCCAGTCCCAAAAAGTTTCCCGTCCTGAACACGCTTGTCGGCTACGCTCTGCGCTACTACGCCGACTTCGTCGAACCTTCCAAGACGTTTCGCGCGCCGACGGACACCGAACGTACTGCACTTAAAGCCCTCAATACCGAGCTGGCCAAAGTCAAGCCGGGTGCTAGCGCCCAGGAACTTCAGACCATTGTCTATGAGACCGGCAAGGCAAATGGGTTCGCCGAAAATCTACGAGACTGGTTTAAGGCCATCTATGAGGTTCTGCTGGGCCAATCCCAGGGGCCGCGCTTTGGTGGCTTTATTGAGCTCTATGGCATCAACGAGACGTGCGCCCTGATCGACAAGGCGCTAAAAGGCGAACTCGTAAAGGCGGCGTGATTGATCAGGCCGAAGCTACGCTGCACCTCGGGTGTGCGATCTCATGCCGACGACATCAATCCCCCAGATTTCGCGGATGATGCTCAAGAGCTGGATCTCGCGCGCACGAATTTCCTGTGCACCCCAAATATTGGCGTCAACCACATCGCGGGTAATAGCGAGCACGGGAGAATCATCAACCATGCCGCGATATATCTCGCGCTTGCGCGCAAAGTCTTGATTGCGCGCACGATCGTTTTGTCGCGGCGTGACCGCTACGAGGTTTCCTAGGCTCTCGGTGCAAGTTTCGCGCTCTTCAGAATCGGGGAGCCAACGCCGCCATTCGCTATTCGCGCCAGGGCGCTGCGGGAGCACGTGCTCAACGCTGTAGTCACCTGGATCAAGAACTGTCGTGTTCCTGGCAATTTCGTCGTTTAGGCGCAAGAGGAGTAATTTACAAATTTGCTGGTCGCGCCGGTAAAGTGTGCGCAGATGGTAGCTGATATTGCGCACCTCTTCGCGCGTAACTTGGAACGGTCCCTCGCCAGATACGATCGGCTGGTCGGCTTTTATTGCATTAATTACAGCAGCGAAACGGCGCATGCGTTTGCCTTTGCCATTGCAGAGCAGGCGCATCAAGTAAGCAAGGCGATCAATCTCCTTGAGCAGAACCGTCGCGCGCGTCGGATCATGCTGATATTGCTGCAAAGCCAGAATACCGGCAGGGGCCCAGTCTCCTTCTGGGAGCCGACCTAGATAAACGAGATAGCGACGTGTCTCCGCGTCGATCGGAAGTTCAATATCGGCTGCGCTGCGGAGCACGTGATAGGAATGCACTAGGGGCGTCACGATCGTTTTCAGAAACGGTTCAGTTCCGCCCGTTTCGCGCACCAAACGACGAACACCGGTGATTATTTTGGACTCGCTATGTCCATAGATATTGAACAAGTGGCTGAAGAATGTCTCGAAAGACGGCCCTAGCTTGCTGGCTGCACTCTCCCATTGCGTCAGAGCATTGCCAGCGCGGTCGGGAGGCACGCCCTTCAGCAACTCCGCTTTCAAAATGTCGTTGCGCTGCAGACTTCTGCCACGCTCATTAAGCACCGCAAACACGTTATGTGCCCGGTCGATGTCTCGCGTTAGAACGACGACAAAGTGACACTTGACACACAGGAAATCGGCCAAGCGGCCCTGATCCGCATCGCTGAGAGCAGCAAGCTCCGTAATAAGGTGCTCGCGCACTGCAAATAACCGCTCCTCTGCCTCGCACTCAATCCCTTGCGTCGGCATTGCCCCGCAGCCGCCGCGCGTTTGCACATAGTCTTGTAGGAATTGCTGCTCGTGATTTCGCAACTCAATACGAAACTGCGCGTCCTTCGATGCCATGGCTGTGGAATCGGCGCCAATCAGTTGGTCGAGCCTCCGCCCTCCCCACCGCCATTTTTCAGTCCCGAGGTCACGCAGGACAGCAGCAATTATCGAAAGCGTTATGAGGCGTTGCTGACCATCAATAATCTGGAACACGCGCGGCTCTGTTTCTCCAGCCTTGGGCAGGTCCCCGCCGGCCGGATCGAGCAAAATGATTGTTCCGATAAAGTAATCCGGCTCAGCCGGCGCCCCGTCGCCAACTAGCCCCGCCGCTGCAAGAATGTCTTCCAGCAGTTGGCCGGCTTCCATCGTGGTCCAGGAGTACGGCCTCTGGTAGCACGGTACCGTGAAGTGGAACGGTGTGGAAAAAAGATCGAAGACTGTAAGCGACGCCGTTGGCAGAACAGAAAACATTGATCTTCTTCGTGCTTATTCACTTCACATGCGTTACGCGCATGCGACGTCTTATCCCAAGAGACGACGCTAGCATGTCTAAACTAATAGCGACAGACTCCTCGCGCCAAATGGGGATACTTGCTTTGGAACAAATCTCATCCGGTGCTGACAAAATGAGACACAAACCTCGCGCGCCGAGACAAATCATCCCAACTCTGCGCGCCAAGCCCCGAATGGTAGCCGGCTCACGCCACGCGGCGGCGCCATGAGGCGGGATTCAGACGTGACCCAACGCGTTTTCAAGATTGCAACGCGCGCCACATGGGAAGCGGCCTGCGATCTTGGAACCTTAGCTGCCTCAGACGATGACCGTCGGGATGGCTTCATTCATCTTTCCTTGCCTCACCAGATTGCCGGAACACTCGCCAAACACTTCAAAGACCAAGCAGACCTAATGCTGATCGAGTTCGACACGGAAATGCTAGGTCCCGATCTGCGATGGGAACGTTCACGCGGAGGCGATCTTTTTCCACACCTTTATGCTCCGCTCCCTACAGCCGCCGCTCGCGCTGTACACCCGCTGCAACTGAATTCGAAGGGTGTGCCCGTCGTGCCGGAGGATATCGCCAAATGTTGAGAGGGCTGTTTGACCTGGCTCCGCGGCTCTTGATGCTGCTCCCACCGGAAGAAGCGCACGAGCTGACGTTGCGGTCATTAGAGCGCGGCCTATCTCTTCGCGCTCGCGGACCGGACCATCCCTCTTTGACGCTAAGCTTTGCCGGGCTAACGCTACCCAATCCCATCGGCATCGCCGCAGGCTTCGATAAGGACGCGCGCGTACCGGATGCGCTTCTCGCCCTAGGCTGCGGATTTGCCGAGATTGGTTCGGTCACGCCCTTGGCGCAGCCCGGAAATCCGCCAACGCGGGTCTTTCGCTTGTTGCAGGACCGTGCCGTAATCAATCGGTTAGGCTTCAATAATGGCGGTCACCATGCGGCCCTAGCGCGTCTGCTGAAGCGCCAACCCGGCCGTGTGGTCGGCGTCAATATCGGCGCCAACAAGAATGCGAAGGATCGAATTGAGGACTTTGTTCGGGGTATTAAGACCTTTAGCGAGGTCGCCTCCTACTTCACCGTCAATATTTCATCTCCAAACACACCCGGCTTGCGCGACTTGCAAGCGCCGGAGGCGCTCAACGAACTCCTAGGCCGTCTGATGGACGCTCGCGCCAACCTTGTCGCGGCAGGCAAACCTAAGCGGCCAATTGTCGTTAAGCTCTCTCCTGACATTGCCGAGGAGGACTTAGCTCCCATCATCGCGCGCCTTGCTTCGCACAACGTAGACGCCATTGCCATATCGAATACAACGCTTACGCGACCTGGACTGCGCGATCCAGCCGCACGCGAAGCAGGCGGACTGTCGGGACGTCCATTATTTCACCGATCGACGGTCATGCTCGCACGGGTCTATCAAGCGACGAGGGGTAAAATCCCTCTCATCGGCATAGGCGGCATCGATAGTGGTCCAACCGCGCTTGCAAAAATCGAAGCCGGTGCGACGCTTATTCAGCTCTACACGGGTCTGATCTACGAGGGGCCAGGTCTCATCCAACGCATCAAGGATGACTTAACCGAAGCTGTACATCGTCACGGGGATTTCGCCATCACCGACCTTGTCGGAAAAAGTGCACAGGCGTGGGCAGCACAACCGCTAGACCCCTAGTCGCCCCGTCTTCAGCTGGTATCTTTGGAGCGCCGCAACGTACTGATCAACCTCGCGATGAGCCAAATCGGCACGACCACCATTGCGCCGAGGAGCAAATATTCCAACACCCAGTCGAAGGTTTCAAAACCCAAATCGTAGATTCGTCGCAGCATCACCTCGATCTGGTAGAAGAAATTGCGCGGAGTAATGCCGACCGCAGACAATATGACACCGACCACAATCGAGAGCAGCACTAGCCGAATGAACACTCCAAGAGGGCTTCCGCCCAGAAATGTATTGCGGTCCATTGGCTCAATGCTCCTTAGCGAAGGTACCCCGATCGGCTCGATCAGCCGTCCAACAACTGCTGAGCGGGCCTTATCATAGACGCGGGCCAGTTTCGACCCAAGAGAAGGGCGGCAACGAGACCGGCACCATGAGTAACCCAAAAACACAATACGTTGGCCAGCAACGTACACGCAGCAACTGCGCTGTGCCGCCAGATATGCCTGTGCTGCCTGGGGCATTCGCGCAGTGGTTTGCATCGCGCGGTTGGGTGCCCAGGGAGCATCAGATAGCGTTGCTCAAAGCCGCGGACCAACGGCGACCCGCACTACTGATCGCACCTACAGGCGCCGGGAAAACTCTTGCCGGGTTCCTTCCGAGCTTGGTGAGTCTGGCCCAGCGCAGCCAACCTAAGAAGGGGGCCGGCCTCCATACACTCTACATCTCGCCGCTGAAGGCCCTGGCCGTCGACGTTGCGCGCAACGTCATGGCGCCAATCGCCGAGATGCAATTGCCGATCCGGACCGAGACGCGTACAGGCGACACGCCGCTGTCGCGTCGTCAGCGTCAAAGGACACGCCCACCAGAAATTCTAATGACGACGCCGGAACAAATCGCGCTTCTGTTGAGCCACGAGGATGCCGGCCACCTTTTCGCTGATCTCGACACAATCATTTTCGACGAGTTACACGCACTCGCCGCCTCAAAACGTGGCGACCTATTGGCCCTCGACCTTGCGCGGCTCCGCACTTTGGCTCCCCAGCTCATGACGCTAGGACTTTCGGCGACCGTTGCGCGGCCGTCTGAACTCAGAGCCTATCTCGTACGCCAGCGTGCACCCCAGCATTACTTAGAGTTGGCAGACCTCATTTGCGTCAGTGGGGGTGCTAAACCCAAGATTAAAATCTTAGAGCTAGAAGAGCCCGTACCCTGGTCGGGACATACGACCCGCTACGCCCTCCACGAGATTTACCACGCGATTGCATCGCACAGTCTGAGCCTAGTCTTCGTCAACACGCGCATGCAGGCCGAGCTCCTCTTCCAGGAGCTATGGCGCGTCAACGAACTGGCTCTGCCGATCGGGCTGCACCACGGCTCGCTCGACGCGCGCCAGCGCCGGAAGGTGGAGACGGCGATGGCGGCAGGGATCCTCAAAGCCGTTATTGCAACATCAACGCTCGATCTGGGGATCGATTGGGGAGATGTTGACTTGGTAATCCACGCGGGTG
>Ga0209013_10002052_pt1 | contig 18448 bp, 16 predicted proteins | sample Cruoilmetagenom2_FD_187291 | JGI IMG/M metagenome (GOLD analysis project Ga0209013, IMG submission 187291) | Oil polluted marine microbial communities from Coal Oil Point, Santa Barbara, California, USA - Sample 2 (SPAdes) (version 2) | ecosystem: Environmental > Aquatic > Marine > Oil seeps ...
TTATCCAGAGGTTACCCTATCGTATAAACACTGTAGATTTCCAAGATCCACGCTCGTTTAAATTCTGCATGTCGCCTTTTTGTCACGTAGACTGCCTATCGAAATAAAATCGGTGCTGACGCCGAGAGTTCCAATATTTCCTCATTTGCCAACGCGAGGTTTTCTGCAGTTCGCATATTCCTCCGTATTCGCACTTGCCGTTGTCCATTTTGAGCACAATAAGCCGAGAATGCATTTCTGCGCCGGGGAAACCGAACTCATTGAACCTTTCAGTTCATCGCTGCTCAAAGCAGACGCTGGATGTTTAAGCGCAAGCACACCACGCTACTGATGCCGCGCGCGACGATCCCTTGCCTTGGCTGGTTGCTTCAAGCTTGGACTCGACCGATCGACCCACGGGTTGCCGCAGGCACAGCAAGGCAGGACCAAGGTCTAAAGGAGGAGCTGCCATCGATCGCCAACCGCGCACTACTGGTCCGCGCATGTAATGGCAACGCGCCGCTCCCGACGGCAGCTATTTGGGCACCAGAAACCAAACAATCACTTAGCGCAAACATTCAGCTGTCCAAAAAACTCTTGCGATGGACACCGCTGATGTCTGCAGCAATAATTGATTCTTATTTTGAGCTCGCGGATCATTATTCGCAGACCATTCGACTTGGGAGGATATAGCGTGGAACCGACATCGATACGCGAAGGAACCACGGAAAAGATGTCGCTGACCACCAAAGTTGTCATCGGGATGGTCCTTGGGCTGTTCCTCGGCATACTGCTCAATGTGATCGACTCGCCCTTCATCAACGAACATTTGGTTGGCGGACTGTTTGCCATGATTGGCAAGATGTTCATCAACGCATTGAAAATGCTCGTTGTCCCACTCGTTGTCTTTTCGTTAATTTGCGGGGTGGCTGGCATTGGCGACATACGCTTGCTCGGACGCGTCGGAGGCTTATCATTTGCGCTCTACATCACCACAACCGCGATAGCCATCACTCTCGCAATAGCTCTTGCCACGATCATTGGACCAGGTTCCGGATTCGATATGTCGGGTATTAGTGTGCCGGGTCTGGCGGCCAAGCAGGCGCCGAGCGTCTGGGACGTCTTCGCCGCAATCATTCCGACCAATCCGATCGCCGCGTTTGCCGACGGCAAGATGCTGCAAATCATTTTCTACGTAATCATCATCGGCATCGCGGCTTTGATGCTCGGCGATCGTTCAAATGATTTCGTTAAGGCTTGCGAGTACATGAACGAACTCATGATGAAGGTGGTTGAGATCGTCATGATGTTCGCGCCCTATGGCGTATTTTGTCTAATCGCCAAGACATTCGCCGAGCAGGGAATAGAGCTGTTTCTCCCCGTCATCGCTTACGTTGTAACCCTGGTAAGCGCCCTGTTCCTTCACCTGTTCGTCACGTTGATGGTGATGCTCAGACTCTTGGCCGGGCTCAACCCTTTCACCTTCATGACGAAGATTCGGCCCGCACAGATCTTTGCGTTCTCCACGGCCAGCTCCAATGCCACCATCCCGATAACCTTCCGTTGCGTCACACAGCGGATCGGCGCCGATAATTCAGTGGCATCTTTTACAGTTCCATTCGGTGCGACCATTAACATGGATGGTACGGCCATCATGCAGGGTGTCGCGACCGTTTTCCTGGCCAACGTTTACGGGATCGAACTGGGCATCCTCGGCTACTTGACGGTGATCGGACTGGCAGTCCTCGCCTCGATCGGCACCGCGGGTGTGCCGGGAGTTGGGCTCGTAATGCTGACGATGGTACTCAGCCAAGTCGGCCTGCCTATCGAAGGCATCGCCATCATTCTGGGTGTGGACCGGCTCATGGATATGATCCGAACCGTCGTCAACATTACTGGTGATGCCGTCGTCTCCACGATCGTCGCCAAAAGTCAAGGCAAGCTCGACATGGATATCTTCAATGATCCCGAAGCTGGCGTAATTTTATCCGACGAATTCGAAATCGACACCGAGGCTGAGGCACGGCTCGCCTCGGCAGCTCGCCCACATAATGACCCGTAGAGCGCGCCTTGTATGACAGAGCCGACTTAGCAATAGCCGGCCCTATTTCATGGGGCGCACAACAAGATCGTTGATCGATAATGTGCCTGCCCGCGCCCCTACCGACTCAGGCTCGCGCCAGCAACTGAGCCGACGCGGAAACAGGCTCGTGTTGTTCCTACATGCCCGGAGTGGACCTAAGGCGCGTACCAAATTGGCGAAGTCCAAGCGCGCTCCTGGATCGTCGCAGGCACGTCGGTCAAAATGGGTAAATTGTTGCGAATGGCGTCATAGGTGCTCCATCGCGGCGTCGGAATTTCCAACACGCGGGCGTAGTAGAAAGCATGCTGGGTTGGATCAAAACCGTCGTCCTTCCAACTTCCGGTCAACAGTGGAGCCCCAATGTCGTTGGTGTACTTGGCGGTCTTCAAATCGACGGTCGTGCCAACAGGCGCTAACTTGCCATTCGCGTCCGGTTGCCGTGAACCCGACCAAACAACATTGACGATCCGCTCGTGAAGTTGACCATCCTCATCCACCCATCCCTTGATAATCTGGATGCGGTCGAGATTGGCGCCCATCGGATCTTTCATAGCCTGCACGTTGAACGTCGGTGAAACACCGACGTGGCCGAGATCACCACCCATTGGCACACCAAGCAAGTAACCCAACTCAACCATCTTTGTGGGATTGGAAGCGTCGGCGGGCAGATCCGCCCCGCCGAAAAAACGTACCTTGATACGCGGGCCGCTCGTGGAGAACGTCTCGCGCCGCTTCATCGCATCCCAAATTGCAGCACGGGTGTTTTCGTGCGCCCAGACACCGGCCAACGAGCCAATGCTCAGGTCTTTGCCGTCGATCCAGCCTGCGACACCTGCATTTCGCCGGCGCTCCACCGAACCATCCTCGGGACCGTGCCCTCCGATGAACTGATCCTCGGCGACATCCGACGTCAGCCCGTTGTGACTGTCGGTACCGCCGATCATCCCATACTTGAACGGATTTCGTCCCAACTGTTTCTCATGCAACAAGCCCAACTTCAATCCCTCGCGGATAAAGTCCCGCTTACGGAAAACCCGCCCGCTCGATTTCTGGATCGAGTCTGCATTCTCGAACCCAGCAAATTCGTCTGCCGCCCAGAACTTGCGATGCACCTCCGAGCCGCCTTTAATCTGAAGCGTCTCGACCAATGGCTCAAAATGCTGGCGGATCTGCGCATACTCCAGATCAATCAGATCGCCTTTGGCATCCACGTTCGGGAACATCATGCCCTTCGAGGCGTTCGAGTTGTGCGGGATTGCCAGCGCTTTGATCCCCTTGCGCTCGTGCTCCGCCATCCACGCCCACAGCCCGTCTTCACGGTTGATGTCGATGTAACTCACCGGGGCAGCCGGCACCTTCGCATCGCGAAAAATTACGTTCCGGTGCAAATTGGCGCCGTTCGGCGCGCCCGACCACTCGAACGCAACGAATGCTGTGAACACGCCCGGTGCGTTATGTTCCTCAGCGGCGTCGATTACGACCTTCCACGCACTCTTGACCGTTCCTTCACCGGAAAAGAATGGCGGATGCTGAGGCGTTCGGCTGCGGTTCGACGACACCACATACTTCAAAAACCACTGCTGCCGTTCTTCCTGATCCGTCATCGTCCGGAGCTGTTCCAGCAGCTCCCGATCGTGACCGGGCGCGCCTGGATAGATCGTGGAATACATCTCGCCCATGTACTCGGCATGATCCGTGACGGCCGCGAAATCGAGCGGCCGCTTCAACTGTTTCTTCCGGCCGTTCACGTCAACGGCCTCTCCCTTGGCGAACCGGTAAGCGTCCGAAGGCATCATCCGGGTTCCGCCGATGTAGGCATCAAGCGAGAAGGCCGTATGCATGTGGGTCTCGCCGAAATAGGCGTTGCGCTGTGGATTGTATCCCTGTGTTTGCTGTGCCTTTAGGGGAGTTCCGGTGGTGACCAAGGCCATTGCGGTCGCGAGAATCGCGCTTAACTGAAATCTCTGCATCGATGATCCTGCAGGTAAAAATAGACAACAAAAGAAATAAGTTACCGTCGACTGATGGAAATCAGCCCGGACGCAAAAGCACCAGCGCCGAGACTACTAAACCATTTCGCAAGTTGAATACCAAGCCACCGTCAAACGCACGCAAGCCGACTGCACCGGAGTGTCGCGTCACGCGATCCGGGTTACGGAAACTGCCGCACGTTTGCTTGGCCCGTTGGGCATTGACCAGGCGCACGTCCAATCGGGTGTCACTTCATTTAATTGGAGGTAGCCGCTCCCTGCACGGCCAGCATTTTTCTTTTCTGAAGGAACAGCCATCTTCGGCAACTCGGCCGCTTGAGGTCACAGCCGACGGGAGCTTGCACTGTTGGCTTGCCGCTTTGCTCGAAGCCGAAACTTGAGTTCGCTTCGACACGCCGACCCGGATCGGGAGACCTGGCTCGCCTCGACTGCAACGTACGAGACAACACGCCGAGCTTTTTGCCGATCCGAGCGAATTGGCTCCACCATTCTTCGAATTTTTCAATTGCTGTCGCTGGCAAGACCGGAGGGATGCCGGACTGCGTCCCCTCGTCCAGCGAAGCCGTTTGTAGTTGGGATTGAAGAAGCGGGAGTCTGTCCTGCAAGGAGGCAATCCTAGTCAGGATCTTCTTGGTGTTCTCCTGATCGGTTGTTTGGGCTCGCGCCAACGTTTCACTTTGCTCAAGGCCCTCTTTATATCGGCTCGCAAGCTGGGCACTTCGCGTCCCAACGTCGTCCAAGGAGTTTAAACGTGCTCCGACCCGACGCTTCATTCCTTCAATTTCCAGAACAAACTCTTGGAGCCCGGCTTCAATTTCTCCGACCTTCTGGATACGCGCATTGAGTGCTCTATTCGCCTCGACGGTCTCGGCAAGTGAGGCATCTATCTGCTCACTCGTCGCTTGATCCCGTTGCTCTCGAACATCGGTCTCAACCTGAGTTGATGCGAGCTCGACAGGCAGCGGACCTAGCAACACCGTCGACACCGCTCCCTCGCCAGCGGTCTTTGCAATGTCATGAAGTTTGCCCTTCACAGCCTCGATAGCGGCTTGCCCCGCCTTCATTGAAGCCGCTTGCTCGGAGAGCTCAATGCGAGCAGCCTTCAGCGTGTCTTCCGACGCGCGAACACCAGCGCGGGTATCACTCAGGCGCTTATCCAACTCAGCAAGATCAAGCCGCAATCTGGAGAAGGGGCGTTCCGGTACGGCGAGTTGCTGCCGGTAAGAAACGAGCGTCTTGCCGTTGAACTCGGCTTGTTCCGTCCTTGTTGCAAGTTGCGCTCGCAGTTTTTTCGACAACTCGTTTAAGTCCCCTTCACTCGTTCGAAGCTCACCCAGATTCTGCAAATGCTGCCGCGATAGCTTCGACGCGTCCTCGCTAAGAGTGGAGATACGAGCCCTGAGGTCTGTCTTTGCGGCTGTCAATCGAGAGAGAAGTTGCCCAGCTGCTTCATGATCCCGCTTCGCTGTCTGGAGCTCTGTCTCGATGAGTGAGTAAGTTTGCTCGTTCGAGCCGGACCCACGGCTTTCGCGTAACAGCGAACTAATCCGTGCCGTCTTTTCCAGAACGGTCGAAGCCGCGGAGCCGGCCTCCTTGGAGACGCCACTAACAGACTGGCGGATCTCCGCGAGCTGTTTTACGCGAGACTGAATGGAAGTCTTTTGCGCCTGAAGGTCGACCGCGGCATTTGCGATTCGATCGAGGTTTTCCTTATTCGCTTCAATGGCAACGGAGGCTTGCCCCAGTGAGTTGGCATCTTGCACGAGTTCGTTTGACATCGCTCGAATCGCATCTGTGCCCTCCTGAAGAGTTGCCAAACTCTCGGCTTCGGAACGCTCACGAGCCGCAAGTTCTTGGTCGATTTTCTGGAACATTCGCGATATGCGCGCACTTTCTTCGGACGTGTTTTTAAGGCTTGAAGTTAGATTGCCGGCGTCCCGATCAAACGTGGTGAGTTTGTCAGTCGCCAACATAATGGCGTCTTTACTGCGGCTCACGACGCCATGTGCTTCCTTCGCCAGACGCTGTCGGGCAGCAGCCAACGCCAGTGCCGCCTTGCGACGCGACTGAGCCTCTTCAAGCTGCTTTTGCCGAACTGCTTCCGCTTGCGCGAATTCCACCTGGCGGCGTGCCAGCAATTCTTCAAGCCGCTTCTTCCGTGTCGCCTCGGCCTGGCTTTGAGCTTCCTGAACCCGCACGCGCTCTTTTTCCGCGACGCGCGACTGTCGCTGAGCTTCCGCTTGCGCTTGCGCGAACTCCGCCTCGCGACGTGAGAGCAACTCTTCAAGCCGTTCTTGCCGGCTCGCCTCGGCCTGACGTTGCGCTTCCTGAGCCCGCACACGCTCCTGTTTCGCGACCTGGATCCGCCGCTCGGCTTCCGCTTGTGCGAACTCCGCCTGGCGACGTGAGAGAATTTCTTCAAGCTGCTTCTGCCGAGTCGCATCGGCCTGGCGCTGCGCCTCCTGAGCCCGCCCGCGCTCTTGCTCCGCAACACGTGACCGCCGCTCGGCTTCCGCCTGCGCGAACTCCACCTGACGGCGCACCAGCAACTCATCAAGCCGCTTCTTCCGTGTCGCCTCGGCCTGGCGTTGCGCTTCCTGAGCCCGCACGCGCTCTTGTTCTGCGACGCGCGACTGTCGCTCAGCTTCCGCTAGCGCTTGCGCGAACTCCGCCTCGCGACGTGAGAGCAACTCTTCAAGCCGTTCCTGCCGGCTCGCCTCGGCCTGACGTTGCGCGTCCTGAGCCCGAACGCGGTCTTGCTCCGCAACACGTGACCGTCGCTCGGCTTCCGCCTGCGCGAACTCCAACTGGCGGCGCGCCAGCAACTCTTCAAGCCGCTTCTTCCGGACCGCCTCGGCCTGGCGTTGCGCTTCCTGAGCCCGCACACGGTTCAATTCCACTGCGCGCATGCGGCTCTCTGTTTCGGCCTGTTCTTGCGTGTCTTTCGGTTGTGTGCCCCCTCTATCGAGAAGCGCTAACGCTTGTCCATTTCTATTCTCTACATCCAGCGGCTTTTGAGCGATTTCACCTAAGGCCTTCTCGTTCTGACCTTTTGCAGTCACTACCGCTTCATACTCAGCGGCAAGCTTCTGGTTCCGAGAGGTGAGTATCTCCACATCTCTGCTGGCTGCGGCCAGAAATTTTTCAAGCTTTTCGGTAAGTCGATCGCTTGCTTGCTTCTCAGTAGCCCGTCGCTGCAGCGCTGCAGACAATGCATTTCGAGCGTCACTCAGCTCGGCGCGCAGTTCTTCAGTAGTCTGTTTTAAAGCGAGCGCTTCCTGCTGCTCGGCTTCAAGTTTTTGATAACGTGACGCTAACGCTTCGGCTTCATTTTTGGCCGCATCAGACAGGGCCCGATACTCTTCGATTAGACCATCGCTTTTTAGTTTCTCGGCGCTGTGTCGCTGCTTAAGGTCGGCTATGGTTTGATGTGCATCCCCGAGTTCTGCGTGAAGGTTTGCAGCGGCCCGTTCCAGTTTCGCATTGTCCGCAACAAGCCCTTCAAGGGTTTCCTTGAAAAGGTCGACCAGACCACGTGCCCGCGCTGCGAAGTCTATCGAGCGCCCCAAAACTTGGTCGTGCTCGGAGGACGCGGCAGCCACTTCCGGACCAGTTTGCGGTTCGCGCCTGAACTCCACGGCGCGCAGGTAACTGGCGCCTTCGTTGGCTTCTGGTTTCCTTGGAAGGATTGAGAGGAACGTGCCCCCGTCGACGTCCTGCAACGATAGCGGAGATACAGAAGGCACGTGAGACGTATTGCTCTCGCTCAAATGAATATATACCGCCACGCCGCTTAGTATAACCGCCATGGGAATGACGATGAATAACAAAGTGATGCGATTACGCACTTTTCTCGCCAACATCTTAAGCTTCTCAAATTGGTGGTTCGTCAATGCTCTCGAGATGGTCACTCGTTACCCAGCGAGTTTGAAGCGACATCGGCGCGTACAACGCATCGACCACCCGCGTCCATACCGGCAAACTTGGACGCCTTATGGTTGAGAATAATATCCGTGCTGATGGGGTTAGGAGGAATTACTAAGAAATAGAATTAATAGCTTGCGGGGCCAACAAGCCCTGCTCTTCGCCAAGTCGAAGCAGAAAGCAATATTTGCCTTCACCAGCTCGCACCGAACCCTTTCTTCAGGCGCGTGCCAATCTCGGCACGCTTGAGCAGGAGCACGCGACACCATAGGGCGGCGGGCTATTCGGTCGAACTGCCAGGCATTCTGTCAAAGACAGCAATACCGCTCGGGATCTGCAGCCAATCAGGCTTGGACCGAGCAAAATCATAGCGTTGCAGGTCGTACCAGAATGTAGGTTGATCAAATGTACCGCCAGCAATGCCGCGATAATCGGGTAAAAATTCCAAGGTCCAGGTCAAAGCCGTGCCACAGCTCTGGCAAAACTCCAGCTTAATCCAACGCCTGGCGTCCGAGGTTAGTTGATAGCTTCTTAAAGTTCCTTGTGTGATCTCGACATCGTCCTTCAAGAAGTAAACTGACACGCCAACGGCACTGCCCGTACGCTTCTGGCACCACGTACAGCTGCAGGCGCTCACTCGCTGCGGTGTGCCGAGCACTCGGTAACGCGTCTGCCCGCAGACGCAACCTCCCTCATGGACCTCGACCATTCAACACCTCCCTCGATTGCACTCGTTCGATATGTGCACATGGATGGAACAGCACTTCGAAAACAACTGAGTGTTCTCGACCCACGGCCGAGCCTGAAGGCGCCTGGAAACCGCGAGAGAGGCAACAATGTACCCCTCTCCTCTCGTTGGGGAATTTCGGGAAGGCCCATCAGCATCCGAACACGCGGCCAATGTAGAACGAGCATCAATCTGGGCCAAGCGATGGGGCTGATTAGTTTATCCGGACGATAAAACTCGGGCCACAGATACCCGCCACCCGGCACGGCCTTCTGGCCCGCATTGCTCTGGTGGTTACACATTCACGATCAGATTCCCGGAAGGGAACCGCGTGCATAAAGCTGCGTATGCCGGCCGTAAATGAAACGGCCGGCCTCTTAGAGCAAGTAGTTATGTTGGCGATCGGGCAAGTACCTGCAGAATCTAAACTTATTGGCCGGCACTTTCTGACAGGTTCTCCCAGAAGTTAGCTTCGCAGGCCTTCGAGTACTGACTGGCGGAAACATGACCGTTCTTGGTCGCGCCGACAGTTACTCCTTTTATCGCCATATCGTCCCGGAACTTCTTTGCCTCATCTCCCTTCAGGTGACCATCACTGTTTATATCGTAAGCATTCCATGATTTGGCGCAGTCTTCTTCGGCGTAGGCGGGATGGAACATCAATACTGTCAATGCGGCTCCGAGAATGAGCTTTCTCATTTTACACACTCCAAAATATTTACGTTGAACACTGACCTGGCGTAGGCGAACGAATAGTAAAGCGCTACTTTACAAGTCCTGCGACATTCCCAGAGCAGGGACATCGCGAACCAAACCTAGCCGCTGAACCGAGTTCTCGCAACGGATTCCATCCGGCTTCGCATCTGCAAATATCGACAACTCCTAGCCCGGAGCATTAACCAAAAAAGAAAGCGTTGAAGTAACCTGAATCCGGGAAGCCGGATCGTCAACACGCCCGGGTAATATTGGATCAACTAACGCATCGCGGAGACAAAACCCGTCCACCTTTCGCGATCAATAAAACCATAGTGCCCAGCCCCGGGCCACACATGCCCGCTACTGTTTGCAAGCCTCTTCGTAACAAGCGCGCACATTTTCGGATCAAGTATGTCATCGGCGTCTCCGTAAAAGACGTCGACATGTTGCGTGATATCCGACATGGCAAAACCCCAATTCCAAAGTGCCATCGTCATTTCGATGAGTCCCTCACCGTTTTGGGCCAGGCCTCGAGTGAAATTATCGACAAACATGTTTTTCTGATCGGGATCTCCAAGAATTGTCGATGCATCCGAAGCATCGGCCCGGGTAAGGTTCTCGGCATATTTCACAACGTTGCCCATCGCCTGTTTGGCCTGCAATTTCACGCTCCAGCGTAGCAGCCAAGGCCAACGCTTCAGCAATACGAGTATCTTGAGGTCCTTGAGACGTAACCGCTTAACCATTGCGGGATCATCCAGCGGACCAACCGGCGAGGCCAGAACGACCTTGTCGACCCGGTCAGGTAGACGGTGTGCTATCGCCAGCGCGTGAGGGGCGCCACCCGAGTGTCCTGCAACACTAAAACGATCCAATCTGAGTGCATTGGCGAGCTCTTCCATATCGGAGCCCCACTCAACCATTGTGCGTCCGGGCTTTGGAGAGGACTCTCCTACGCCCGGCTGATCGGCGGCAATAATGCTGACACCGAGTGATGCGGTCAATGCATCATCAGGCTGCTTGATCAAACAAGAGTCGGAGAAACCATGCGAGAAAATTACCGGGGAGCCATTTGGATCGCCATAGATTTGATAGCTTAGATTTCGGCCGTCTTTTAGCAAAAGGTTTCGCAACGGACTGGCTCCTGATGAGTTTTGCTTTGGCTTTCTGACGGCGAACGTCAAGAGACTCGATCATCGCGTATCAGTTAGTCGAACCCAAGCGCTTGCGAAAAAATGTATTCCACCAGCCGCGACGACGAATTACCCATGGGCCGGTCCAGGCTCATCAACCGCCATCGGGTGGCCCATGTTGAAGGTTAGAGCGAGATGGGCCGCCTGACCACAGGCAGCCAGTCTGACAATAGGCAAATAAACGCCCACGGCTCTTGAGACGTTTATCGGTTAGACGGGTTTCTGTGAGTTAAGGGAATGCTTGGTGGCACCTGCTTTGACCCCATAGAATGACGAAAATGTAGCTGCGGTACGAATTTCACTTGGGATTATTGAATTCCAAAAGGCATTTGGAACTTGGAGAGAAGCGAATGGCAAACGGATCGATATTTAGAATCTTTTGCAACGGCTTCGCGGCGGCGACCTTAGCTGTTCTCTGCAGTGCCGCGCCGGCGATTGCGGAACGCTCTGATGCCGAGGAGATGGCAGCGAAGTACGCTCAGCCGAACGCTATGCCGAAGTCGTTTACTCAAAGCACAGGGCCTGAGTTCAAAAACAAGCGCAGCGAGTCTGTCGTGGGTCTCTTCATGCCAATAATGCGTTCACATCCCGAAGCACTGGAGGGGCGACCAACCACGGTCTTCAAGTTGGCGCAGCGAACGGACAGCAGTGGCTTCGTGGTTGAGATCGTGCAGACAGGATACCTCGACGATTCGGTTTCCGGCCAACGGTTTGTCGGGTTCGTTTCCTGGGCTGATGGAATGTGGAACCTGGACAGCCTGTGGCAGCAACAGATGTGTTACCGTGGACCGACTCCAGGACAGTGGACGAAGGGCTCTTGCTCATAGTCGTCCACGTAGCGACTTCCGCACTGGGTCGCTGTGAAGCCTCCTTGAAGCTCCCCGCTTGTATGCCTAGGGTCCTTTCACTGGCGGCAAGTAGCCTCATCGGCGGAACCTTCGGCATGTTCAGAGATTTGTATGAGGCCGGCATTGGCGCTGACGTCTTGGACAAGCTGAATAGCGAGCTTGCACAGGGCAAGTCAGCAGTTGTTGCTGCGGTGGACGAAGTCTGGACCACGCCCCTCGATGTTAAAATGAAGGAAGCGGGCGGCATCGTCTTCGGCAAACTGCGCATCGACATCGTCGACGAACAAATTGAACGTGACATTGCCGCGAGTGACGCTGAATTGTAGCAATTGGAGGCGGAGTTCGATGCCGCCGACGCGGAGACAAGGGAGTTGATCCAGTCCAAGATTGATACTGCGAAGGCCAATCTCACGGCTCTTGACGAGAAAGCCAGAAACCGTCTCACAAAATTGAATGACGAATTCAATGCGCGTGTTACGGCAATCGATGAGCAGCTCAAGACCGCTGTCGCAGACGCCAAGACCAAACTCGAGCAGCGCAAGACCGAGCTGATCACGGACTTCAACACCTGCAAAGATAAGCTTCAGAAGGCCGCGGCTTTGGCTGGCGAAACCTTGAGCTGAGACCGGGCCAAGCAACAAGCTGAAGAGCGCTGGCCTCGCGGATCTTACAAACGGGCCAGGACTTGATTGAGGCACGCATAACCTTCTATTTTTCCGGCCTCTGGCAACTGCCAGGGGTCGGTTCCTATCATTTAGTCTGGAGTGATAATCTGGGCGGGTGGATCTAGACCCTGGCCTCTGCCGCGATGCCTTGAAACCGGGCAAGCATGCTAACCTGTCAGCCAACAGGAGACGCCTTGTGCCAGACGAAGTAATGCCTGAATTCTTTACGTCAACTATGGCTACCCTATTGGAAATTGACTGGTGGCGGGTCGGGGCCGCACTGGCGGTCGTACTCGTGTTTACGGTGGCACGCCGCCCCATCGCAAAGCTCTTCCTGCGCGCCATCCGCGTGCTCCTCTCTTATTTCAAATTCGATGTCTCTGACGACCTGCGTCTGGCGGTTCAGAGAGGGACCGAACTGTTCATTTTCTCGCTGGGTCTGATTGCGGCAATCGCTCTGTTCGATTTCCAAGGACCACTCGGCGAAATATCGAACAAGATCTCGATGTCCGTTTTGGTGATCGCCATTTTTTCCGCCGCCTTTGAGAGCGCGAACCTCGGGGCAGCCGTTATCGCGGGATCGACCCACACGCGGCGCACAATGAACGTTGGATGGATTGAAAAGATCCTGAAAGTGATAGCCGTTGTGCTTGGAGTCGCTTCGGTTCTTAGCGTCTGGGGTATCGACATTGGACCAATGCTGACAGGTGTTGGGATCGCCGGTGCGGCGACCGCCCTCGCAGCCCAGGATCTTTTCAAGAACCTTATCGGCGGCATGTCGAATATGGCCGAAGAGCGTTTCATCATCGGTGATTGGATCAGAGCAGAAGGGGTGGCGGAAGGTGTCGTTGAAGACGTTTCGCTTCGTTCGACTGCGGTTCGCCAATTCGACATGACGCTAGTCCACATACCCAATAGCGCCCTTGCCAACGCGCCACTCATCAATGTCAGCAAGATGAAGCATCGGCGGATCCGCGTCAGTGTAAAACTGCACTGCAGCACCAAGCTTGATCAACTCTCCGCGATCACGGATTCAATCAGAACTTTCTTGTCCACCTCAAGTGAGTTCGCACAGCCACCCGCTGCCGCCCAGCATGTCGTTATCGAATCCTTCAGCGACGAAGCGATCAATATGCTCGTTTATTGCTTTACGCAAAGTACGAACCTCGGCGAGTTTCTGGCGGCCCAGGAAAGCCTCATGTTTGCGATTAGGCAGGCTGTTACTCAGGCGAACGCGAAGTTCGCCTTCGAAAGCAGGAACCTTACGATCCAGGATTCACCTGATGGATTCTTAAGACAGTCGGATTAGGTGCCATTCCGACCATCGGCGCGGCCTCTTGCATGATCCGAAAAAGGGGGAACCAAGAGCAAGAAATCTGACCGGATTGTTTTCCCTGCCATAGAATCTTAAGCAACATCAATTAATCAGGAATATCAGCAGAAGTAAAAGCTGGCGATCATACGCCGTTTCGACTTTAATTCATTACACCGGATAATTCGGTACTGGTTAGTAGGAGAAAGATTCGTGCCCCTACATTTCCTCTCGGCTCCAGGACGGCTCGTTTGCCTCCTCGCATGTTTTCTCCTTGCCGCCACCGGTACGTTACCGAACTCGGCTCATGCCCAAGGGTATCGTGACACCTCGCGACTTATCCATGTCGCGGGATGCTGCGACTCATATGGACGTAGAGACGTTTACGATGACTGTGAGCGATGCGGACGTTGGTCGAGATCAGATTCCAGAAGACGTCATTACCGCGCGCGAAGGTCTCAGCCACGCCATGCTCCACCCAGAGGTCAGGGCTGGTGGTGGAATGGACGCGACAGCTTTTATAAAGGCTCGCGTTTCTACAGCGGGCCCGCCTTCGAATCTGGATGGCGACGCTGGTAAGCGCCCACTGCTAGGCGAAAATAATGATTTCGGCGTTCGCGTCGGTCGCCCGACATACTGCAACTTGTCGGTTCCAATCGACCGCACGTTGAGATGGTCCGCGGGAAACGGCAAATCATAGTTGTGCTCACCAATCCGTCGCGGCAGGAATCCTGATCAGATGAGACTTCATCCCTTTATGTAACGGCGCGAATTCTAGTGCTCGTCTGCTGGAAGACCGGCTTCTGGCTGAGCGACGACACACTGAGCCATGAAACAGGCCAACAACTCTCATCTGATCAAGGACTTCCAGAGCCTCGGATGGGAGTTGTATGGGCGTGCGGGCAGGGCGTGATAGCGCCACCGCCCGGGCGCTCAGCCACGCATCTGCGCGTTTGGTGGATCATGGTGTAAGATGTCGCCATCGCACGCCCAAGCAGCGGCACCATTCGTAAGGCGCGCCCAAATATGGTGAGCACAGACTTTCCTCAGTACAGTTCCGGCGAACGTCTTGCCGATTTCTGGATCCACATCCTAGGGATCACCGGAAGCGCAATCGCCTTGACTGTACTGCTCGTGATGACAGTTGGAACATTACCGACGGTATCGACCGTGAGTTTGTCGGTTTACAGCATTGGCGTCTTGGCGGTGTTCTGCTGTTCAGCGGCCTACAATCTGGTCAGCAATCACCAGCTGAAAACGACCTTAAGGCAACTGGATCAAGCCGCCATCTACGTCAAGATCGCTGCGGTCTACACTCCCTTTGCCGCAGTGAAAATCGGCGGCTGGTCCGGCGGTGGCCTCTTGGGTGTTGTTTGGGCGATCGCAATTTTCGGCCTTGTCCTGAAACTTGTGTGTCCGGAACGCCTGGTTAAGACGTCCTACGCGCTCTATCTGGCACAAGGTTGGGCAGCGCTACTGTTCATTCATCCTCTTTTTGCATCCGTCTCCAGCCTCACGCTTGTGATGCTCTGCATCGGCGGAATTCTCTACACGGTCGGCGTCGTTTTTCATCTCTGGAGCACACTGAAGTACCATAACGCAATCTGGCATGGTTTCGTTGTGTGCGGGTCAGGCTGTCACTACGTGGCAATTTTGGACGCAGTCGCACTAGCATGATGATTCAAACGACCGCGCCGTGAGCGCCATCTAGGATCAAAGATTGCACCGACCGCCATCGATCGTGATTTCTTCACCGAGCATGTAGCTCGACGCATCTGATGCTAGAAACACCGCCGCAGCAGCAATTTCTTCAGGCTTGCCAAACCGGCCCAGCGGGACAGCAGATCGAATATCCTCTTTCATGCCGCCCAAGTCTTCCTTACTGAGCCCGAGCTTTCCCAGAATCGGTGTCTCGATTGGACCCGGCGCGATCGTGTTTACGCGAACCCCTTCACCAACCAATTCTGCTGCCAACGTGCGGGCGAGGGAACGCAGCGCTGCCTTGGAGGCCGAGTAGACCGCCAATCCTGGCATCCCCATCCGGTCGAGGTTAGATGTCGTGAACAAAACGCTCGCACCACGATTCAAGAGCGGCCGTAAAGCCTGCACCATCATTAGTGGACCAACGAAGTTTATTGTCATCTGCTGCACCGCCGCGCTCGCGTCGATCTGCCCCAGCGGCGCGGGCCAGCTGACGCCGGCGTTTGCGAATAGAATGTCCAGTAAACCAAAGCGGTCCTTGACGGCTTTCACTATACGCGCAGGCGTTTCCGCGTCCTGGGAAGCTGCTGTCAGGCCAAACGCCTTGGAACCGAGATCGGCGATTGCAGTGTTCACCCTTTCCGTATTCTGCCCCGTGACAATGACGTCGGCCCCTTCCTCGATCATAGCCTTGGCGGTGGCGAAACCGATGCCGGTAGTACCACCAGTTATTAAAGCCTTTTTGTTCTGAAGTACTGCGGTCATTGGGACGTCCTCATTGCTGCACAGTTAGTACTGAGAGCAGGTTTGAATCGATCTGCTCCGAACAAGTAGTGAGCTTATGTATTGCTTGTTCCCTCCGCGGAGGGATGCATTGCACATTGACGACTTCATCGAGCCGGAGGGTTTCATCGCCACCACCTAAGGCTTCACCACCATTGGAAGTACCTCCATTGCGCGACGTTGAGAAATCGAAACACGACATATAATCACGCATCAACTCAAAGATCATTCCTCAACTTTTTTCTGAAAGAAGAAGCCCTTTGTCATTACACATCCGTATTGAAGCGCCAGCTTTATCAGGTCCTCTTCCGCTTCATCTCGGGCCTCCATAAAGATTGGTTGCCCGGGCTCAAGATTTGCGAGCTGTTTCTCGACAAGCTGTCGCCGGGTCAGTGGCAGCGCCCTTCGCCCCGCCTTCTTCCTCCGAATAACAAAAGCTTCGCCTTCAAGCGCAAGGTCGCAGCCAGTTTCGTCGGCAATCTCCTTCAACTCCGCAGCCGCGGTTTGGGGACTGAAAATCTCTTCGGCGACGTCAACCCCTACGTAGAAGTCAGTTGCATCTGCCGACGCAACCTTTTCGGCTTCTGCCTTCAGCTCATCTCGACTGATCATTGGTGCTCCTTTCCTAGGAGGGTGGCGTTGCTGCGGTTCAAGTTGCTCCCATGGGAAATACAGGCGGCAGCAAAAACGAGATCGAAGCTCTTCTCGTCGAAGTTTGAGGGTGGCTAACTAAGGCGAGCACAGGCTATAAGTCTGAGTGTTCATTTGCGAAAGGGCTGTTCCGATGCCTCTGTTACACGTTTTATGGTCGATATTTCTTTTCTTCCTCCTCGTCGCTTGGATTTGGGTCCTGATTGCTGTCCTCAGTGACGTTATGCGTCGCAAGGACTTCAAAGGTCTGGAGAAGGCGCTGTGGGTTTTGGGAATCATCATCGTGCCCTGGCTGGGTGCCATCGCCTATCTGCTCTTCTACGGCGATGACATGGCAGAGCGGAGCGCGAAGGTCGCTGCGGAAATTGAGGACGTGAGAAGATCCTATATCCGCGACGTTGCGGGTCATTCCGTTGCCGACGAACTCTCCAAGTTGTCCGAGCTGCGTGAAAAGGGTGTGATAACTGACGCCGAGTTGCAGGCTCAAAAGGCCAAGCTACTGGGCTGAAACACCCAGCACCATTGATGGTTCTTCGAACGTGCCGGCCGCCGGCCGGCACGTTTCCGCGATGAGCTTCCCGCCCCCCAAAGTGCCGGGAACTGCTTCCGCCCCGCAACTCGTGATCTCATTTCAAGTGAATGGTTTTTTGCAGCAGTGAGGGCAATGTTGTCTAAACGCCAACAAACGTTGATCGACCCTTGCTCCATCGTATTCATGCATCAGCAGCTAGCAGACGATACGATTTTTCCAGTTGCCAAATTTCCACGCGAAGAGCCCAACCCTGCTTGGCGGTCTTCAAGCTAAATTTGAGTTTAATCCATGGATCAACGCAAACTGTTCTTGATCGTCGCTGCAGTTGGTTTAACACCGATAGCGCTTTCCTATGGCGTGTCTCCTGCTTTTAGCCTGCAGTATTTGTTTGGCATTAGCGTAGAAAGCACCGAACTCACGCATATCTTCCGCGCTATTATGGGGTTGTATCTCGCCCTTATCGGTTTCTGGATTGCGGGAACGTTGTTCGACCAGTTGACGGTTCCGGCCCTTTGGAGCTTGGTCGTCTTCATGTTCGGGCTGGCTGCTGGCCGCTTGCTCAGTCTACTCCTCGATGGTTTTCCAAGCTGGCTTTTGTTCGTCTATCTGATCCTCGAGTTAGCCTTCGGAGTAATCGGGTTGAGACTTCTACGCTCGAGCCCACAAGCCAAGTAAGATTGCCGCCGCTCGAGCCGTCGGCGGATTCGCCACCTCAACCGCAACCTCGGCTGGGTAAACCGCCGCATGCGTCAAAGACCTTCTCGTCGGGTGTTTTGAACATCCCTCCGATAGGAAGCTACGACATCATCCAGCGTGGCATAGATTGCACCCTCTTCAACCAGCCTCTTGAGCTGATCGCGGCTCTCCGCCTTAACGTCATCCATCACTTCCGCAAACACCAGCCGGATTCCCTGCTCTTTCAAGATTGCGTGGAGTGAATGCAGGGTTTCCGCTGCCGAAAAGTCGACATCGTCCACGGCCGATGCATCGATACAGAACCATGAAAGCCGGGGTTCGGCATTCTTCGCTAGGGCAAGGATCTGTTCGGAGAGTTGTTCGGCGTTCGCATAGTACATGCTGTGCGTGAAACGGTAGATCATAAGTCCGGGCTCTACTTGCAAAGGCTGTGTCACCGGCAGCGCGCGCCAGCCACGGCCATCCCCCGCGACTATCACCGAGTTCTTCGGTCGGTACCCACGGCGAACATGATCCAGCAGCGACAGCACTATGGCGAGAATTATGCCCTGCTCAACACCCACCAGCACCACAGTCAGGGCCGTGACCAGCGCCACCCAGAATTCGGACCGCCGCTCGGCATAGATCCTGCGCATGCTTTTGACATCCACAAGCTCAACACCGATCA
>Ga0209013_10002053_pt1 | contig 18436 bp, 16 predicted proteins | sample Cruoilmetagenom2_FD_187291 | JGI IMG/M metagenome (GOLD analysis project Ga0209013, IMG submission 187291) | Oil polluted marine microbial communities from Coal Oil Point, Santa Barbara, California, USA - Sample 2 (SPAdes) (version 2) | ecosystem: Environmental > Aquatic > Marine > Oil seeps ...
TTTTTAGATTGGGGAATGGTAAAAGAATTGTTTTGCCCTTTTAGAGAACAAGCTTTTAAAATGAAAAAAGGAGGTTGGTATTTGGTGTATTGTTTTGTTGATGAAAAAACAGAAAGATTAGTAGCTTCGAGTAAAACCAATAAATTTTTGAGTAATCAAGAGCTTACAGTTGATGAGTTTGAAACTGTTGATTTAATTGTATCGTATCCTTCAGATATTGGTATGAATGTAATTGTAAACAAAAAACATTTAGGTTTAATTTATAAGGACAATATTTTTCAGGATTTAAGTGTCGGAGATAAATTAAAAGGGATTGTTAAGAAAATTCGAAAAGACAATAAATTAGATATAGCTTTAGGAGAGATTGGCTATAGAAATATAGAGCCTAATGCCGAAGCTGTTATGGTAGAATTAGAAGATAATAGTGGTTTTATTAACCTTACAGATAAATCTTCACCAGAAGATATAAAAGAAATGCTTCAAATGAGTAAAAAGAGTTTTAAAAAAGCTATAGGCTCACTTTATAAGCAAAAACTTATCACAATTAAGGAGGATGGAATTTATCTAAACTAAAAAGTAAGTATTAGTTATATTTTAATTCTAAAAACTTATTTTTGATTAAAACGAAAAAGATGAGTCAAGCTAACTGGAAAACTGCTAGAGAATTTGAGGATATCACTTATAAAAAAAGTAATGGTGTCGCTCGTATTGCTTTCAATAGACCAAATGTTCGAAATGCCTTTCGACCAAAAACCACAAAAGAATTGTACGATGCGTTTTATGATGCTCAAGAAGATACTTCTATTGGAGTAGTTTTACTAAGTGCTGAAGGTCCTTCAACTAAGGATGGTGTGTATTCGTTTTGTAGCGGAGGCGACCAAAAAGCTAGAGGTCATCAAGGTTATGTTGGTACAGATGGCTATCATCGTTTAAATATTTTAGAAGTACAGCGCCTTATTCGTTTTATGCCAAAAGCTGTTATAGCTGTTGTTCCAGGTTGGGCTGTTGGTGGAGGACATAGTTTACATGTGGTTTGCGATTTAACTTTAGCAAGTAAAGAACATGCTATTTTTAAACAAACAGATGCCGACGTTACGAGTTTTGATGGCGGTTATGGATCGGCTTATTTAGCAAAAATGGTTGGTCAAAAAAAGGCACGTGAGATATTTTTCCTAGGAAGAGATTACTCTGCACAAGAAGCTTACGAAATGGGAATGGTTAATGCAGTAATTCCCCATGATGAACTTGAAACTACAGCTTACCAATGGGCTCAAGAGATTTTAGAAAAGTCACCTACATCAATTAAAATGTTAAAATTTGCTATGAATTTAACAGATGATGGTATGGTTGGACAACAAGTATTTGCTGGAGAAGCTACTCGCTTAGCATATATGACTGATGAAGCTAAAGAAGGTCGTGATGCTTTTCTTGAAAAGAGAAAGCCAAACTTTGAAAAGAAATGGATTCCATAGTAACAAATAAATTTTGCCATTAATGGAAAATATAAAGCCATGGATTTCAGCTTTTAGATTGCGTACCTTGCCGCTTTCTGTCTCTGGAATTGTAGTTGGTAGCAGTATAGCATACTATAACGGATTTTTTAATCTTTCTATTTTCATCTTTGCTGTTTTGACAACATTAAGTTTACAAGTTTTATCAAATCTAGCAAACGACTATGGAGATGGTGTGAAAGGCACAGACAATCAAACAAGAATAGGTCCTGAAAGAGCTATACAAAGCGGTAAAATAACTCCTGATCAGATGTTCGATGCTATTAAAATAAATATTTTAATAGTCATTTTGTTTACGTTTTTACTTATTTATAGCGCTTTTAATACCTATAATTTTTTGTATTCTGTCTTATTTTTTGTGTTAGGGTTGTTATGTATTTATGCTGCTATAAGGTATACTGTTGGCTCTACTGCTTATGGTTATAGAGCTTTAGGAGATATTATGGTATTTATTTTTTTTGGTTTAATTAGTGTTATAGGTACTTATTTTCTATACGCAAAGCAAATCGATCATGTTTTAATTCTCCCAGCTTGTATTATAGGATTATTGAGCGCTGGTGTTTTAAATTTAAATAATATGCGAGATATTGAATCGGATAGAATTTCAAATAAAATTACTATCGCAGTAAAATTGGGAATTACTAAAGCTAAGATTTACCATTCAGTTTTAATTATTTTAGCCATAGTATTGTCTATTCTTTTTGTTATTTTTTATTACAGGTCTTTTGCTAATCTTGTTTTTATAATTGTTTTTATTCCATTAATAAAACATATAATTATAATTAACACTACTATAGAACCCAAACTATTAGATCCTCAATTAAAAATCTTAGCACTTTCTACATTTGCTCTTGCTTTTTTATTAGGATTAGGACATATTTATACTGCATTATAATTAGTTTTTTGTAGCTTTAAGTTGAATATAAAATATTGAAAAAATGAAAATCACTTTTTTAGGTCATGCGTGTTTTTACATTCAAATTGGTGAAACAAATATTCTTGTAGATCCTTTTATTTCTGGTAATCCAAAGGCATCACATATTGATGTTGATAGTTTAAAAGCCGATTATATTTTAATTACACATGCACATTTCGATCATACTCAAGATGTAGAAACAATTGCAAAACGAACAGGAGCAACAGTAATTTCTAACTTTGAGATTGTGACACATTATCAAGGTAAGGATATTAAGGGACATCCTTTGAATCATGGTGGAAGTTGGGAGTTTGATTTTGGACGTGTTAAATATGTAAATGCTATACATACGTCTTCTTTTCAAGATGGAAGTTATGGTGGACAGCCTGGTGGTTTTGTTGTAGAAGGAGAGCATAAAAACATTTATATTGCTGGAGATACTGCTTTGACTTATGATATGAAACTAATTCCGTTACAAACTAAATTAGACCTTGCTATTTTGCCCATTGGAGATAACTTTACTATGGGAATTGAGGATGCCATTATTGCAAGTGATTTTATTGAATGCGACAAAATTTTAGGTTGCCATTTTGATACTTTTGGCTATATCGAGATTAATCATGAAGATGCAAAACGTAATTTTTTTGAAAAAGATAAAGACTTGATGCTTCTTAAAATTGGCGAATCTATTGAGTTATAGTTTTAAACAAAAGTTAATATATTTTGGTTTTTCTTTATTTTTAAAAGTTGATTTAATAGTTTAAAAAATATACCTTCGCTTATCGACTGATATAAATAATTAAAAAAATTCATGTCATAGCATTATGCCCAATTAAAAAAGGACCTTTACTCAATTAGAGAAATTGACACAACATAGAAAAAGAAATAAAAATTTAGGACTAGCAGAATTGATTGCTATAGCTTTGGGAGGAATGGTTGGCGGTGGAATTTTTACCATCCTTGGCATTTCCGTCTCAATGATTGGAAATTTAACACCTCTTGCAATTATTATTGGTGGACTAATAGCTTCATTAGCTGCTTATTCTTATGTGAAATTAGGGTTATATTATCGAGATGAAGGAGCAACCTATTCTTTCTATAAAAGAACTTATCCAAACTCACATTTTTCAGCATCTGCAATTGGTTGGTTTATCATTTTTGGTTATATAAGTACATTAGCATTGTATGCCTATACTTTTTCGTCTTATGCTATTAGTAGTACTGATTTTGCAGACAATGTGTGGATTAGAAAGGCAATTGCCATCGGTGTAATCGGAATTTTCACTTTAATTAATATCTGGAGTGTTAATGGAATGGGGAAAATTGAAGATTTGATGGTTTATACCAAGTTAGTTGTTTTAATAATTATATCAGTAGTTTTAATACAACACGGAACTACGGATTTTGGAACATTCATTGACAATATGGCTCTAGATGCCAAAAATTCGAGTGTTTTCTCCATTTTGATTGTTGCTTCAATAACGTTTGTTGCCTACGAGGGATTTCAGTTAGTTATTAATGCTGTTAATGAAATGACGAATCCTGAAAAGAATATTCCAAGAGCCATTTATTCAGCAATTAGTTTAGCGGTTTTAATCTATGTTGTAATTTCCATAGGTGCATTATTTGCAATTCCTACAGAGGAAATTATTAAGAACAAAGAATATGCACTTGCAGCAGGAGCCGGGAATGTACTTGGAAAATTAGGAACAAATCTTGTTATTCTAGGTGCAATTTTGGCCACAAGCAGCGCAATAAGTGGAACCGTATTTGGCTCATCAAGACAAATGTCAGTAATTGCGAAAGATGGCTATTTCCCAAATTGGTTATCAATTAGAAAGAATAATAGCCCACATAATGCAATTATCGGAATGGCGGCAATGGCAAGTGTTTTAATCTTACTTGGCGGACTTGAATTAATACTTGAATTCGGAAGTATTACTTTCCTGTTAGTTTCATTATTAATGGCAGTTGCCAATTACAAAATAAGAGAAAAAACAGACTCTTCGAAATTTCTAACAGCACTGTCAATTGTAGGATTAGGATTTGGTGGAATACTTATCTTATACTATGAATTTACAACAAAATGGGAGCAGATGATTTCGATTCTCATCCTATATATTGTTTTAGGAATTGGTGCTTGGGCATATTCTAAGAAAAAAGAATTGAAATAAAAAAGGGCATAACATTGTATAACAAATCATAGTTTTTAGCCGCAGGCGCAACACAAAAAACTACGCTTGTTATACTAACCGATAAGCGTAACCACCAAAAACGACTCTCTTTTCCAATCCATTTTTTAAAATTTATCAAAAAATAAATACTTATTTTTGAACTATCAATGAAAGCATCTTTCCACAAGTATATACTTCAATTTAAACAAGCAAGTGGTACGTCTCGTGGTGTGTTAACTCAAAAAGAAACATGGTTTATTATAATAGAAAATAATAATAAACAGGGCATAGGAGAATGTGGAATTTTAAGAGGCTTAAGTATAGATGATAGACCAGATTTTAAAGATAAGCTCAAATGGGTTTGTAAAAACATTAGTTTAGGCTTAGATGTTTTATACAATGAGTTGGAAGAATTTCCTTCGATTCAGTTTGGTTTAGAAATGGCATTTTTGTCTTTAAAAAATGAGGATGAATTTAAGTTGTTTCCTTCTAAATTTACAAAAGGAGAAGATTCAATTTCTATAAACGGATTGATTTGGATGGGAGAGGAACAGTTTATGAAACAACAAATCAAGTCGAAAGTTGAAGCTGGTTTTTCCTGTATTAAAATGAAAATTGGAGCTATCGATTTTAAAACTGAATTAGACTTACTAAAATCTATAAGAGATGAGTTTTCATATAAAGACATTGAGCTTCGTGTAGATGCCAATGGAGCGTTTACTACAGCTAATGCTTTAGAAAAATTACAACAACTATCACAATTCGATTTGCATTCTATAGAACAACCTATTAAGCAAGGTCAATTAGAAGATATGGCAAAGCTTTGTGAGTTATCGCCATTAGATATTGCATTAGATGAAGAATTAATTGGAATAACTTCTATAACAAAAAAAGAAGAATTATTACAAACAATAAATCCTCAATACATAATTTTAAAACCAAGTTTAATAGGTGGTTTTAAAGGAAGCCAACAATGGATTGAAATAGCAGAAAAGCTTAATATTAAATGGTGGATAACAAGTGCTTTAGAAAGTAATATTGGGCTTAACGCCATTGCACAATGGACTTATATTTTGGAAAATAAAATGCCTCAAGGTCTTGGTACTGGAGGATTATTTACAAATAATATTATATCTCCTTTACAAGTTAAAAATGGTACATTGCGATACGAACAAAAACAAAACTGGAATTTAAATTTTTAATATATGTATATAGCTCAAGTTTATAACACATTACATGATTGGTGGAGATATATTTTAGGAGTTGGTATTGTAATTATGGGTGTTTTTGCCTTTTCAATGCCACATGTAATTGCTATAGGGATTGAAACTGTTAATGGTAAGATTGATAGTTCTAAACTAGATGATACTAGTTATTTGTTGGGTTTGTTTGAACCTAATTTAAACTTAGTTTTTATTTTATTGCCCTTTGCTGGAGGTTTATTGTTTTTAATATTTACAGTAAAATATTTGCATAAGCAATCGATTAGAATGCTAACTACAACAAGAGAAAAAATAGATTGGAAACGCATTTGGTTTGCTTTTATATTTTGGGGAATAGTTTCTTCTGGAATGGTAATGGCAGATTATTTTTTAAATCCAGAAGGCTATGTCTATAACTTTAAGTTGGTACCTTTTTTAATACTTAGTGTTTTAGCACTTCTTTTAGTACCACTTCAAACAAGTTTTGAAGAATACCTTTTCCGAGGCTATTTAATGCAAGGTATTGGCTTAATTGTAAAAAATAAATGGGTGCCATTAATTATTACGTCATCAATATTTGGCTTGATGCATATTGCTAATCCTGAAGTAGATAAATTAGGCCACATTATTTTAGTATATTATGTTGCTACAGGATTTTTTTTAGGAATTACAACACTTATGGACGAAGGTTTAGAATTATCTTTGGGCTTTCATGCAGCAAATAATTTATTTACAGCTTTATTAGTCACAGCAGATTGGACAGCTTTTCAAACACATTCTATTTTTAAGGATATGTCCGATCCAACAGAAGCTGGAGTAGGAGAAATCATTCTTCCTGTATTTGTTATTTTTCCTATATTATTATTTATTTTTTCTAAAAAATATAAATGGACTAATTGGAAAGACAAGATATTTGGCCGTATTGAAAAACCTATTTTAGTTAAAGAACAAATAGTTAATGACGTTAGTATTCTAGAAGAAGAATAGCAAAATATAAAAAAAGAGCATCAAATTTGATGCTCTTTTTTTTTACTCTATAGCTTTTAACAAAATAGATGTTTTATTAAAATCGGAAGCCGCATTAATAACACTTCTAAAATCTTCGTAACGGTTGAGGTTATATTCGTTAGATTTATAAAATTCTTGTATGGTAATTACTATCGTATCACCTTCTAATTTATAGCTAGATTCAAACTTGCAAATCTTTTCTCCAGTTACAGATTTAAAACTTTTATCGATATTTAAAACTTCTAAACCTTCTGCTGTGTAACCTTTAGGAATATGTATTTTAATATCGTAATCATATTGGTTAGGATAGGTCATCTCAATAGGATTTACACGTTCTGTCTCTTGATATAATTCGCTTTGTGTACCTATTACTTTTCCTATTTGAAAAATATAACTATCACCAGCTTCTTCCAATAGAGATTCGGATGAAATAGTACAATTAACAATAAAAGGTAAGTTGTACATTAAGGAATTCATATCAGTATTTTCAACCTCATAACTTTCTACCACTTTGTCTTCAACACCAGAGCTTGTTAAATAATCTTCGTAATCTTTAATACCTTGCTCTGTAGATAAACTTAAAATTGCTTTCGCTGTAAGTGCCCAATGTCCAGAATGCTCTTGATGTTGCTTTAGGATAGCACTTTCTATATCTTCATCAAAAGTAATATCAGTATTTCTTATAATTCGGCTATAATTAGGATCAGACTGTATTATTTTGCTAAAATAATATTCAAAACTTTCAGTAATAAATAATCCATAATTGCCTAATATTTGAAATGGAGCTTCGCCAACTCTATATTCCAACCTGTCTGGTGCTATATATTTTTCTTCGGTTGGTAAATAAATAAGAAAATCTCGAAGCATATTTGGTGTAAAGAAATCGGGATCGAATTTATAAGTAAACCGATTTGCAGTCACAACAATCTCGTATTCTATATCTAGCGCTTTTAAATAGTTTGCATAGGCTTTAATAATACCAAAATCGCTAGAGGTTCTGTTTTTTAAAATGTATTCTAAATCGGTGAGTTCAGCGTTATTATTTTTTACAATAGTAAAGTTAGATTTAATAAAATTATCTATAAGCGATACTTTTTTAAAAGTTGTTAAATCTTCAACGCCTTTAGTGAAATTTTCAATATCTGCATTGACTAAAGGTGATGCTTCTTCTGGAAAAAATTTACTTCCAACATTATTTACAACATTGTTCCAAAACATTTCTTGAGTAATGGCTCTATCTTTAGGGAAACATTGATACACTACTGCTATTTTATTAGCATTTGGTGTTGCATATTCTTCTTCAATCATTGCAGGAATATCATGAAGCGTAATTAATTTTGCTTGCTTTTCATCTACAAAAGTCGATTCGAAAGCAGTTTCTGTTCTATAGGCTTTAATTCTTGAATTAGAATCTCCAGTTATAAACAAAAACTGTGCTTCTTTAATTAAATAATCATTTTGTAGAGTTTCTGTACCATGCATGTCGTATTCCTTTTCAACAGTATATAAAACTTCTACTTCGGAGTTTTTTTCGACACCTTCAATTGCAAATATTTTAAAGTCTCCATATTCTTCAACATTGTTAACTTCTTTAATATTGTCTTTATTTAATAGTGTTACTTTTCCTTCAGAATTTATAGTTCTTGCCTTAATATCTATAACTTTTTTTACTTCGTACATTGGGATGTAAACAGTATTATGTCTACTTATACCTTTTTCGTTATTTACTCTAGTTATGGAATGTGTAGTTTCGTAACTATTTAAGTCTTGAGTGAATATACTTTTAGAGTATTCTACAATATATTTTTCTAAAATACCAACTGAAGCTTCTTTTAACTCGGCTGGAGATAATTCATGGAGTTTAGGATTTTCTTCCCAATCGTAGGTTTTATAATGTTGTGCAAAACTATTTGTTGTTGCTATTATTAAGACAAATAAGATTCTTTTTATCATAGGGTTTGTTCTAGTATTATACTTTTTTTATAGGCCTTTGTTAGACTTTTAATGAAATCATTCCAAGTTTGAAAGTTTTTATTTTTAATACTTAATGTGTTTACAAAAATTGTTTTATTTTGAATTACAGCATTATCCTTTTGTGTGTATGTGATGTTGAAACCATAATCTGGGTTATCGAATGATAAATCCTTAGGAACATAATTCACTTTGTAACCTTCAGGAATGGTAAAGGTTGTAGTGTAATTCTTTTTAAAAGTATTTTCTATTTTTTTGCTATATTTTCTATCGACAAGATCAATTTTGCTTTTTGATAATACACGATCTATATTTAAATTAATATAGGTTTTATTGGCTACGGTTTTTGCATAATTATCAAAAGTAAGATCATAGCTTAAAAGTAGTGGCGTGTTTTTATTATCGAAATTCTCTTTAGTAATATTGCTGTATTTAGTTTTGTTGTTTCCTAATTCAAAAGTTGTATTTAAAAATTCTTCTTCGGTTTTGTCATCTTTTTTGTACATGTAATCTGTGATGAAATCTACCTTTTCATAACCTGTAAAAGTTCTTTCTTCTGATACTTTAATAGTTCCATTTTCCAACAACATATTACTTGAGATAAAAGATTGACTTTTATCTGCTGTTTGAACAGGTACATTAATGACTTTATAATTATTAGCATCTAGACCTAAAAGCGCTTCTTTAGTTTGTGTAAAAGCACTTGGCATACCAAAAGGTACATAACTATCGGTAGCATCTAAAAAGATAGTGTCATTTTCTATAATAGCAGTATTAATCATGTGATTGTCAACCAAAGGAGTTGGAACTTCAAAATAGGAGTAAGGTCTGTTTCGTGTGCCAATCCATGTTCTATAAGATTCTACACCAACATGATTAAGCATTTCGTAGAGTAAATTTGCCATGTCTTTACAATCGCCATAACGCTTATCACAAACACTTGCAGCACCTCGTGGGATAAATCCACCCAAACCATCTTCAAAAGCCACATACGTTATATTGTCTTGTACCCAATTAAAAATTGCCTCAGCCTTATCTCTTTTATTAGGTATTGCTTTTGTAATATCATCGGCAATTTTATAAACTCTATCTAAAGATTTTTGGTCAATTTGATTTACTAAAGATGCATACCATTTATACAAATCGGTTACATCGTTTAGAACATTATGTGTTTTTCCTTTTAGTTCGTAACTTTTAATATATACTATAATATGTGGTAAATAATATAATGCAGATTCACTTTTATCTTCACCTTGAAATCCTTCTATATTTTCAACTGTCCACGTATAAACATTACTGTTTTTTGAAGCCTCTTTATTAAACTCCACAGGAACATTTTCAGTGTTAAAATCTATATATCCTATGGTAACATTTTTAGGAAATTCTATTGTAAGCTGAGCGCTTTTAGTTGGTACATAAGTTCCAAAACGAAAAAGTCCTAAAAAACGAGGGTCTTTAATAACTTCTTTATAATTTAAATTTGTAACAGCACCTTTAGTAACAGCAGGAAACGTGAAGTCTTTTGATTCTTGGTCACTATAGAAAATACCATTATCAAACTCTCTCTTAGTTTCAATATAATCTACTTTAATAGTTTTGTTAGAATTTGGTAAAAAAGTAAATGCATTAATATCTTCAACCGAAGTAAAGCTATCGAAACCAAGTGATTCATTAGCAAAATATAGTTTTTTTACTGTTAAATATTCGGCCTGTTCAGTAATTTGTTTTGATATATCAAAAGCGTTTTTAGATAATTCAATTTTAATATGCTCATGTCGTTTTAAATAGATATAGTCTTCGTTAGAGAAATCTTGCGCAAAAACTATAATTGGCATAAACAGAATTAAAAAGGCTCTTTTCATGTTGTATTTTATTGTTTTAAAGGAAACATGCTGTTCGCTACTAGTGATTCTATTGTGCGATAAAACTTTTAACATGCTCGTTTCATATTTTAAAAATTAATTTCAAATATATTTTTTTAATATTAAATAATAACTTCTATTCATAAAAAATAGTATAATTTTAACGTATCCAATATCATACCAAAAATGGTTCCAAGTTTTTCCAAGGTACATAATAAATTTAAGTTAAATAGAACATATTTCAGTCATGCTCAATTAAATGATGTGGCTTATAGTTTTATTAAAGAAGGTGATTCTTTTGAAAAAAGTATAGGTGATTTCCTATTAGATTGGTTAGATGACAAAGATTTTATACTTGTAAAAACCTCAGGTTCTACAGGGAAGCCAAAAGCAATAACTCTTAAAAAGCAGGCAATGGTAAACTCTGCAATTGCTACAGGGAATTTCTTTAATTTAACACCTGGATCAAAAGCATTACTTTGTTTGCCAACAGAATTTATTGCTGGTAAAATGATGCTGATAAGAGCCATTATTTTAGGTCTAGAATTAGATGTTATTGCTCCATCTTTGTATCCATTAGCAAGTATAGAAAAGAGTTATGATTTTTGTGCAATGGTGCCAATGCAACTTCAAAATTCATTAGCCGAATTATATAAAGTTAAAACTTTAATTGTTGGAGGAGGTACAGTTTCATTGTCACTACACAATAAATTACAGGAAGTTTCCACAAGAGTTTATGAAACTTATGGTATGACAGAAACTATGACTCACATAGCTGTTAGGCCTTTAAATCATGTAGAAAGCGTAGATGGAAGTGCATGTTTTAAAACATTGCCAAATATTGTAATTGCACAAGATGAAAGAGGTTGTTTAATTGTTAAAGCACCTCACTTAAATATAGAATCAATAATTACTAATGACCTTGTTAAGTTGCATACTGATAATGAATTTAAAATTTTAGGACGTTTTGATAATATGATAAACTCTGGAGGATTAAAACTATTTCCAGAACAAATAGAGGCAAAACTTTCATCAAAAATTAAGCAACGCTTTTTTATTGCTTCAGAGAAAGATGAAGTTTTAGGAGATAAATTGATTTTAGTTCTTGAAGGGGAATCAAAAAAAATAGAAACAAATGTTTTAGATGTTTTAAATAAATATGAAACACCAAAGCAAATTTATGCTGTTAAACATTTTATTGAAACATCAACAGGTAAAGTTAAGCGTTTAGAAACTTTAAAATCAATAAAGTAGCTCTCAAATGTAATTAAAACTGCACTTTGCTTATTTGTAATTTATAACAACTTAAGTGAAATAAAGTCGTTAAAACTCAATCTACTTTAGATGCTTTTTTCGAATTTTTATAAAAAATAAAGGAAGCAATTAACCCTATAAATGAAAAAATTGACAACATTAAAAACACATGCTGATGACCTATTTCACCTGGTGAATTATCTAATAAATAACCCATACTTGGACCCACAAAAATATCGGGTGTATACCCAATTAAAGAAATCAAACCAACTGCTGTCCCCGTAATGGCTAGAGGTATTTGTCCTTCTTGCATTGCTGAAAAATAAAGAGTTCTTAATGCAAATGTTCCTGAAGCTGTAATAATTATAGTTAAGAAAAATAATAAAATAAATGAAGGATCTATAATTCCTGAAGTAAAAATAATAGCGCCAATCAACATAATTAAAAAACTGAGATTAAGCCAAAAAGAGGAACGTGTTTTATCAGCCATAAATCCAATAAACACTCCAATGATGGGACGAGTAAATAAAAGAAAAGCACCCACTTTAGCGGATTTAATTTCATCAAAAAGCATCACCTCTTTTGCATAAAGCGAAAAATCATCAGTTAGTTTATAACCAACATAGGCACATAAAATAATAATCATAAGTAACCAAACTGAAGGTATTTTTAGAGCTTCCTTAATATTGCTTAATGCTTTTATACTAAACGATTTTTCTGTATCATCATCATCATCAATATTTTTTAATTTTAATTTGAAATAAACAAGAATACTTATTAAAGCAACTAGTAAAGAAGTTATTAATAGAACGATTCTAAAAGCCTCTTTTCTTTCTATAAGGGTTGCTTGGTTAAGGTCAATGGTTATGAATATTGAAAAAATAACAACACCTAAGGTGCCAAATAATGCAGCTACTAATCCTCTTCCACCATCTAGAAAACCAAAAGCCTTTCCTTGTTTTGTTGCTCCACCCCAAATTCTAGTTGCTTTTATCATGGCAGACCAAAACAGAAATATGGTGGTAAATCCCCAATATCCATAAATTATTTTCATAATAAAATAGGATGGATAAGTTGATAAAACAACTCCTCCTAGAGCAGTTAGAAATAGTGCAATAGACATTAATTTTCTTGGAGGATAACGATCAGCTAAAGGACCACCAAACAGATAAGAGACAAATGCAACAATTCCATAAACAGAAAAGCAAGTCCCTAATTCTAAATTTGTAAGTTGAAATACATCTAAAAAAGTAGGTCGAAAAACTCTCGCTAAAACAAAAGGTAAAATAAAAACAGCTTCTCCAGATAGTATTAGGAGAATAATAACGTAAAAGGGTTGTTTTATTTTAGTGCTTAGCATATTAGACTTGAATCACTCCTAAATTGAATTTTTTCTCAATAGGAGCATGATTAGCAGCTTCAATTCCCATACTAATCCATGTTCTAGTATCTAAAGGATTTATTACTGCATCTGTCCAAAGTCTTGCTGCTGCGTAATATGGAGATACTTGGTTGTCGTATCTGTCTTTAATTTTTTTAAAAAGTTCTTCTTCTTTTTCTTTGGTAAATTTTTCACCTTGTTTTTCAAGAGATGCTTTTTCAATTTGTAATAATACTTTTGCTGCCGAATTCCCGCTCATTACAGCAAGTTCAGCACTTGGCCAAGCAACAATAAGCTTTGGATCATAGGCTTTTCCACACATCGCATAATTACCTGCTCCGTAACTATTACCAATAATAATTGTGAATTTAGGAACTACAGAATTACTTACAGCATTTACCATTTTTGCACCATCCTTTATAATACCACCATGTTCACTCTTACTACCAACCATAAAACCTGTAACATCTTGCAAAAATACTAATGGAATTTTCTTCTGATTGCAATTGGCTATAAAACGAGTAGCTTTATCAGCACTATCCGAATAGATAACGCCACCAAACTGCATTTCTCCTTTTTTAGTTTTAACAACTTTACGTTGGTTTGCTACAATACCTACAGCCCAACCATCTATTCTTGCATAAGCAGTAATTATTGTTTTTCCATATTCGGCTTTGTATTCTTCAAATTCTGAATTATCTACCAAACGTTTTATGATTTCAAACATATCGTATTGGTCTGCTCTAGATTTAGGAAGAACGCCATAAATCTCTTCAGGATTTTCTTTTGGTTTTATAGTTTTCGATCTATTAAAACCAGCTCTATCAAAATCACCAATTTTATCAATTATATTTTTTATTTTATCTAAAGCATCTTTATCGTCTTTGGCTTTATAATCTGTAACTCCTGAGATTTCACAATGCGTTGTTGCTCCACCAAGAGTTTCATTATCTATGCTTTCTCCTATAGCAGCTTTAACTAAATAGCTTCCTGCAAGAAATATACTCCCTGTTTTATCAACGATAAGGGCTTCGTCGCTCATTATTGGTAAGTAGGCACCACCAGCAACACAACTTCCCATTACTGCAGCAATTTGTGTTATTCCCATACTACTCATTACAGCATTATTCCTAAAAATACGACCAAAGTGTTCCTTGTCTGGAAAAATTTCTTCTTGCATTGGCAGATATACACCAGCACTATCAACTAAATAAATTATAGGTAAACGGTTCTCAATTGAAACCTCTTGTGCACGTAAGTTTTTTTTAGCTGTAATTGGAAACCAAGCACCAGCTTTTACAGTCGCATCATTAGCAACAATGATACATTGTTTTCCTTTTACATAACCAATTTTTACAACTACACCACCTGAAGGACAGCCACCATGTTCTTCATACATGCCTTCTCCAACAAGCGCACCTATTTCTACACATTTTGAGCGCTTATCAAGTAAATAATCAATACGCTCGCGTGCTGTCATTTTGCCTTTGGCATGATGCTTTTCAATGCGGACTTTACCACCACCTTGTTTTATTTTGGCTAGACGTTTTGTTAAACCAGAAACTAATAGTTTATTATAATCTTCGTTTATATTGAAATTGATATCCATTCATGAATTATTTAATGCTAAATTACGAAAGTTATAATTCTCTTGAAAACGAGAATCTTATTATATCTTCTTACAATATTTTACATGGAAATATATTCCTTGGAAAATAAATATTTTATTTATATATTTGTAAAAAAATAGCAAATGGACAATCCTACTTCAAAAACAATTTTAACAAATCGTAATTATTTAGCAGAAGCTAAAATGCGTCAACATGTTTCTATTATTGATGAGCCTACAGATATTGGAGGCGGTAATAATGGACCAACACCTATAGAATATTTACTGACAGCCATTGGGAGTTGTATAGCAATTACTTTGAGAATGTATGCAGAGCGCAAAGGCTGGGATTTGGGAAAAATTAATGTAAATGTTTCCCAGAAGAATGAATTAACAATAAAAGGAGCAATTAAGTATTTATCAGAAGAGATATCTTTTGAAAAAGATGTTACCGATGATCAGAGAAAAAGATTATTGATTATTGCAGGAAAATGCCCAGTTGCAAAAATGGTTAAGAATGAAACAATAATAGAATCGAAAATAAACTAATAAAGAATGAAAAATATAATTGCCTTTGCAGGAAGTAATAGTAAAAACTCTATCAATAAACAATTAGCAATTTATGCAGCAAACAAAATAGTTGATGTTGAGGTCAATATTTTAGATTTAAACGATTTTGAATTACCGCTTTATGGAATAGATTACGAAACAGAACATGGTATTCCAGATACAGCAAAACAGTTTTTAGAAATAATTAAATCTACAAATGGTATAGTATTATCACTTGCCGAACATAATGGAGCTTATTCATCGGCTTTTAAAAATTTGTTTGATTGGATGTCTAGAATAGATGGAAAATTTTGGTATGAAAAACCAATGTTACTTATGGCAACATCACCTGGTGGAAGAGGAGGAGTAAGTGTTTTAGAAATAGCTAAAGGACGTTTTCCTTTTATGGGCGGAAACATAGTTGCCGATTTTTCGTTGCCTTCATTTGGTCAAAATTTTTCTGAAGGAGAACTTATTAATAAAGAATTATTAGCACAATTGACTGAATCTGTAAATATATTTCAGCAAGTACTAAAATAATTTTTAAACTAAATGCCAAAGAATATAAGTTGAACACAAAAAAATGGGAGACATTTCAAAAGATATTAATTCGAAGTTTGCTAATTATAAAATAAAAGCCTCATTAAATATTATTTATACGGCTAATTGGATTAATAGCCATCAAATCAAGTTTTTTAAGCCATATGGTATTTCTCCACAGCAGTATAATATATTACGAATTTTAAAAGGTGCTGGTGAGCCATTAAACGTTCAAACTATAAAAGATAGAATGGTAGAGCGTTCTCCTAATGCAACACGTTTAATGGATAAATTATGTGCAAAAAACTTAATAGAACGTATTGCTTGCCCTAGGGATAGACGTGTAGTGCATATTAATATTACTAAAGGAGGGATAGACCTATTAAACAAGATTTGTAAACACTTAAAAAATGATATTTTAGATAATCTAACTGAAAAGGAAGCTATCCAATTAAGTGATTTGCTAGATAAAATAAGGTAGAAAAATTTAAAATAATAGTTTCCATGGAAACTAAATAATGAAAGGAAAATTAAAAATGAAATTAAATACAATAAAAACAGTTGGCCGAAGCAATTTTGTAAATATGGGACCAATAGAATTACGACAACCCATACCAACAAGTAAAATAGAAATGGTAGATCCATTTATATTGTTACACCATTACGGACCATATACTATAAATGAAGAAAATAATCCGTTTGATTTAGGACCTCATCCACATCGTGGTTTTGAGCCTATAACATTTATAATTCAAGGTGAACAATTACATCGAGATTCGCTTGGTCATGAAAGTGTTGTAAAAGCAGGTGATGTACAATGGACAACAGCTGGTCGTGGTATTATTCATGCCGAAGGACCTACTAAAGCGTTTGTACAAAGAGGAGGGACATTAGAAGGCATCCAATTATGGCTTAACTTACCAGCAGAAAAAAAAATGATTCCAGCGAATTATCAGCACGTAAAGAAGGAAGATTTTAATATAATAACTTCAGAAGATGAAAAAGTGAAAATTCAAATAGTTGCGGGAAGTTTAGATGAGAAGTTTGGAAAAATAAATACTCAAACATCTGTAAATGCTTTTATAATAGATGTAGAAGAAGGTGGAGAACATGAAATTGAAATACCCAAAGAACATCAATCTTTACTCTATTTATTAAATGGGAGTGTAACTATAAATGGTGAAATAAAATTAATTCAAGATAAAAATCAACTTATTGAGTTTCATCAAGATGGCGATGGTTTTTCACTCAAAGGAAACCAAATGAGTAAATTATTGTTTTTATCTGGTAAACCATTTAAAGAACATGTTGCAAGTTGGGGACCATATGTTATGAATACCCAAACAGAAATTATGGAAGCTTTGCGAGATTATCAACAAGGTAAAATGGGATTTCTTCCAGTAAGTTAAAAAGAGCATCCTTTAGGATGCTTTTTTTATATAAAAAAACGATATTTGTGTTTCATTTTGCGCAAAGGATAGTATCATCATCCTTTTACTTGAATTATATTTTTTTAAAGCAAAGCATTAAGAACAAGTAAAAGATATAGCAAATAACCTGATTCTCCGAAGTCTTGACTTAGGAAGAATGCGCACAAAATAATTAATTATGGCAATGAATAAAAACACAGTGTTAGCTTGGGCTACCACAATTATGATTATAGTAGGATTAGGTCTAATTGCTCTTGGAGCATTTAGATATGATGAGATTGCAGGCTGGGGATTTGCTGCAGTTGGTATAGGTTTTTTTGCAATTGCTTGGGTTTTTAATGCTTTAAAGGGACGTGTTTAATGAGTGACGATAAAAAAATAATATTCTCAATGTCTGGTTTATCCAAGACATTTCCTGGTGCTAATACACCAGTTTTAAAAGGTATCTATTTAAGTTTCTTTTATGGAGCTAAAATTGGGATTTTAGGACTTAATGGCTCAGGTAAATCGACATTGTTAAAGATAATAGCTGGAGTTGACAAAAACTATCAAGGGGATGTTACTTTTTTGCAAGATTATTCGGTTGGAATGTTGGAGCAAGAGCCACAGCTTGACGAAAATAAAACCGTAATGGAAATTGTACGAGAAGGTGCTGCTAAAACAGTAGCTATTCTTGATGAATACAATAAGATTAACGACATGTTTGGTCTGGAAGAAGTGTATTCTGACGCTGATAAAATGCAAAAATTAATGGACAGGCAAGCTGTACTTCAAGATGAAATAGATGCCGCAGGAGCTTGGGAATTAGATACCAAACTAGAAATTGCTATGGATGCTTTGCGAACTCCTGATGGAGATAAAAAGATAAGTGTTTTGTCTGGAGGAGAGCGTCGCCGTGTTGCTTTATGTAGATTGTTATTGCAAGAACCAGATGTATTGTTATTAGATGAACCTACAAATCATTTAGATGCAGAATCTGTACATTGGTTAGAACATCATTTGGCACAATATAAAGGAACAGTAATCGCA
>Ga0209013_10002054_pt1 | contig 18423 bp, 13 predicted proteins | sample Cruoilmetagenom2_FD_187291 | JGI IMG/M metagenome (GOLD analysis project Ga0209013, IMG submission 187291) | Oil polluted marine microbial communities from Coal Oil Point, Santa Barbara, California, USA - Sample 2 (SPAdes) (version 2) | ecosystem: Environmental > Aquatic > Marine > Oil seeps ...
CGGTGAAGCACCGTCGCCAGCGCGTGGCTCATGGCCTCCTCCTTCGGATGAGGCCTGAGCTCACTCCGCTGCCGCCGGCGGTTTGAGGACAACGTCATGTCGGGATGCCAGGCACCTCCGCCGCACATTAGTACGACGCCTTTCCGAAGCGGGTGCGGATGCCGCGGCGCATCATCTCGCGACCGTCTTTGGATGCGCGCAGGGCCTTGTAGTAGATGACGTCGCCGATCTTCTCCGCCGCCTCGGCGCGCTCGTCGTCGGAGAGGAAGTAGGCCGCCATGGTGTCGAGCTCGCGGGCGGTGCCGTCCGATTCGTACTTGAACGTCAGATCGGTACCACTTTCAAGCACCTTGAAGGCGTTGTCGGTCCAGTCGAAATCGGCGATCCCGAGATCGGGGTTGATCCGCAGGTGAGCGGCGAGGCTGACCCCTTTGATGCCGCTGCGGCCGAGCTCCTCGGCGCACAGGATGAAGTGTTCGGGTGACACCCCGTTGCCGATGTTGATCTCATAAATCGGGGTCGTGTGATCGTCGCGCAGATACTCGGCCATGATGTTCATCAGCATCCGGAGCTGCATCAGATTCTGGGTGGAGAGCAGCATCGAGACCTTGAAGTGGAGGTTGGGGAGGTCGCGTCCGAAGTAGCAGGCGGCGATAATCGACGACCACGATGGATTGAGGAAGAAGTCAGCGCCGGTCTCGAGCGCCGCGCGCGCCACGCCGTCGAGATAGACCAGGTGGTTGTCGTTGGCAACCTCGACCCCGCCCAGATTGCCGAAGGGGGTGCCCATATTCTTGAGGATGATCTGAGCCGTACCGTCGCCGAGATCGGCGGTCTCGAAGGTCTTCCCCGTGATCTCCTCGAGGGTCCGGAAACGGTGCGGAGGAAGCGGCGTGCCGATGAGGTTGGCGCTGCAGAACTTCGAAGCGCCCATGATGTTCTCGGCCATCGTCAAGGTGGCCATGAGGTTGCCCGAGTAGACATAGTGCTCGGTCAAGGCGACCACCGAGATGAACTCGGACGGCGTCCAGCACGGCTCATCGGTGGCGCCGCTTGCGGCCATTCGCTGTATTGCGCGGTGGGTGACCTTCGCGCCCTGGAAGCCCGAGACCTGGGCGGTGGCGACTCCGAAGTCGTCGCGGTAGATCGGATTGATCTCGCGCTCGACATCACCGATCTTTGCGAACTCCAGGACCAGGCGCTCCGCGTCGGCGATCATCTCGCTGTAGCCGTGTTCTTCGAGGACCCGCTTGCGTGTCGCAAGATCCCTTCGCCCACCAATCTTCGCAGCGATGGTTGCGGCGCCACCATAGTGCGCCTTGAGGGCGTCGATGGCTTTGAGGTCGTCGCCGGACAGTAGATCGAATTTCATGTCGCCTCCCGATCCTCCGAAAAATTTCTGTGCTCCCGAAATTTTAGGAGAAGATTTCTATGCATTGCAAACATTCGAATATAATTCTTCATATGAAGGTTTCTGACGAACTTGACCGAATAGACTTCGAGATTCTGGCGGTTCTGCAAAACAATGCCCGAGTACCCAACAACCGGTTGGCGGAAACGGTCGGCATCGCACCCTCCACGTGCCTCGAACGAGTCCGGCGGCTGGGACGTTTGGGAGTCTTGCGGGGGTATCATGCCGAGGTCGCGCCGGGCGCGGTCGGCATCGGTCTCGAAGCGATGATCGCCGTCCGCCTGCGCCAGCACTCGAGGGATCTGGTCGACAGCTTCCGAGCCTATCTGATTGATCTGCCAGAGGTTCGAAGCGTCTTCCACGTCACCGGCGGTGACGACTTTCTGGTCCACGTGGCGGTACGCGACTCCGACCACCTGCGGGACCTCGCCCTGGACTCGTTCACCACCCGGGCGGAGGTCGATCACATCCAGACGCGGTTGATCTTCGAGTACACGCCGACATGGCGATTGCCAGTGTTGGTCTAGCTCTTTTTTCCACCGCGCGCCTGGCGGGCACTCGGTGGAAAAAAGAGATGAGGGAAGACATCCGAGCTATACATCGCCTGCTCGAGCGGCTACAATTCCGCGCTGCGCGCAGATAGCGAGCGGCGGATACGGAGAATCTTTTGGACAATCTGATTTCACCTCATGGCGGTGACCTGATCGATCTCCTGGTCGATGAGGACCACATCGCCGAGATGCGCGAGGCATCTCGCGACTGGCCCTCGGTGGATCTCGGACCGCGCCAGCTCTGCGATCTCGAGCTCTTGATCAACGGTGGCTACTCCCCGCTCACGGGTTTTATGGGATCGGGCGATCACGCCGCGGTGTGCTCGAGGATGCACCTCGCCGACGGTACGCTGTGGCCGCTGCCGGTCACGCTCGATGTAGCGGATGAGGTGGCGGAGGGATTGTCCGAGGGTGACCGTCTCGCCCTTCGCGACCCGGAAGGCGTCATGCTGGCCGTTCTTCGCGTGGGCGAGGTCTGGCAGCCAGATCGCGAGGCCGAGGTGCGGGCGATCTTCGGTACCAATGACCGTTCTCATCCCGGGGTCGCCCAACACCTCCACCGCGCCAAAGTGTGGTCAGTGGCGGGTCCCGTCGAAGGCATCCAAACGCCGGTTCACCACGACTACCGCGAGCTGCGGTTGACGCCGCGCGAGCTTCGCCATAAGTTCACCCGCCTCGGGTGGCGCCGGGTGATGGCCTTCCAGACCCACCGCACGATCCACCGCGCCGCGCAATCGATGATGGTGGAGGCGGCGCGCGATGCCGACGCCAACCTGCTGATCCACCCGATTGTCGGGCTCAGCCAGCCGGGGGATGCGGACCACTACACCCGCATCCGGTGCTATCAGGCGCTGATGCCGCACTATCCGAAGTTCATGGCACGACTCAACCTCTTGCCGATGGCGCCGCGGGGCGGCGGTCCGCGTGAGGCTGTGCTCCAGGCCATCGTCCACAAGAACCACGGGTGCACCCACTTCATGGTCGATTTCGACGGCGCCGGTTCGGTGCTGGACACCACCGGTTCGCCGGTCTACGGCGCGGAAGAGACTGCCGAAATCTTCGCCGAGCACGCGGATGAACTGGGGATGGAGTTCGTCAAGCCCCGAGAGATGGTGTACCTCGAGGATCGCAAGAGCTACGTCCCCGCTGACACGGTTCCCGCCGATGGCCGCGTCCTCCGCATCAACGCCGATGAGGTGCGACGACGTCTGGACGACGGCAGGGAGATTCCGGATTGGTACACCTATCCGGCGGTGGCGCGCGAGCTTCACCGCACCCATCCGACCCGTGGCGCCCAGGGCTTTACGGTCTTCTTTACGGGTCTTTCCGGTTCCGGGAAGTCGACGATCGCCAACGCCCTCCGCGTCAAGCTGCTCGAGATCGGCGGCCGCGGAGTGACCCTCCTCGACGGCGACCTGGTACGGGCGAATTTGTCCTCCGAGCTCGGTTTTTCCAAGCAGCATCGCGATCTCAACATCCGCCGCATCGGTTTCGTCGCGGCCGAGATCACCCGCGCCGGCGGGGTCGCGATCTGTGCCCCGATCGCGCCATACAACGTGGTGCGGCGGGAGGTGCGGGAGATGGTGGAACCCTGCGGGGGATTCGTGCTGGTTCATGTCTCGACCCCGCTGGATGTTTGCGAGATTCGCGATCGCAAGGGGATGTATGCCAAGGCGCGGGCCGGTATCATCAAGGAGTTCACCGGTATTTCCGATCCCTACGAGGCGCCGGCGGATGCCCACGTGGTGATCGACACCTCCGACGTGACGCCGGCGGAAGCGACCCGCGAGGTGCTGCTCCACCTCGAGCGCCAGGGCTTTATCTCGGCGCGTGATGAAGGCTGAGGAGCGACAGGGGGGGCGCGGGGTGTTGCGGCGAGTCGGCTTCTTCATCGCTGCGGCTGCGGCGGTCGTCATCGTGTTGCTTCTGGCGCGAGCGCAAACCGAACACCGCCGGCAGGCCGAGCTGACGGCGATCGAGGAGGCGGTCCCGTCCGACGACCGCCTTCTCGATCTACCCGATATCGATACCACAACCTGGGTCCGCCAATACAAACCCAGGGAGTCGGCCGGCGGCTACAACCTGATCCTCTACAAGCGACGGGTGCCGATGATCGTCGACATGAACTCCCGCATCGTCCACCTGTGGCCGAATGTGCGGGCGGTGGGGCGCATCCGTCTCAATCATGACGGCTCGTTGGCGGTGATCGGCACGGACAATCTGATCAAGGAGTACGACTGGGACGGAAGGTTGAGGTGGTTCTACCGCCTGCCCGTTGAGGGAGACTTTCCCCACCACGATTTGATCCGGCTCGGCAACGGGAACTACCTCGTGCTCGCCCGCGACAAGGCGACCCACACCGGGTATCTCCAGGAGGTCGATCGCAGGGGCCGCGTGGTCTGGGAGTGGCGATCACTCGATCACATCGACGATTTCCCGTCCTGGGACCGCGATCGCAAGGACCCGACCCACTTCAACTCGATTCACGAGCTGCCCCCGAATCGAATGTACGACGCGGGCGATGAGCGCTTCCGGCCCGGCAACATCCTGGTCAGTGCCCGCCATCTCAACACGATCTTCATCATCGACAAACAAAGCTCGGAGGTGGTGTGGCAGTACTCCGAGGGTCTCGACTACCAGCACGAGGCGAGCATGGCGACCGAGGGCGAGCCGGGCGCCGGCCGGATCCTGGTGTTCAACAACGAATTCCACAATCGGAACGGTTACCGGCGCACCCGGGCGCAGGCCATCGATCCAGTAGCAAGAGAGGTCGTGTGGCAGTACGACTCGAAGTTCTTCTTCTCGTCGATTGCGGGCGCCCTGCAGGAGCTTCCCGGGGGGAACTTCTTCATTGCGTCGAGTCACGGCGGGCGGGTCTTCGAGATCACTCCAGCCCGCAAGATCGTGTGGGAGTGGGTCCCGCCCTACATGCCGATGCGGTCCGAACGCCTGCCCTACGACTACTGTCCCCAGCTCGCGGCCTTGCCGAGAGCGGTGGAGACCGAGGTCCGGGTGCAGGGAGATCGCCGACCGTACGTGGATGTCGATCTCTACACATTCGCTCTTTCCGAGGGGTTCGTCACACGAACGGTCGCCGGGTACTCACGCCGCATCCTGCGAGCCGACAACGAATGCCACGAGCTGCTGATTCCGCCCGTGGCCACGATATGGGTGGAGTTCGGAATCGATACGGCGCGCCTGAAAGGGCAACGGGTGGAGGCCCGTTTCAGGCTAACGGTCGATGACGGCAGCTCCCGACCCGAAACCATCCTCGACAGGACCCTGACCCCCGAGTCGGAGAGCCCGTGGCGGGGCCGCAATCTGCGGCTTGGCCGGTTCGCCTACAAACGGGTCACGATGTGCGTTGCCACCGAGGCGAAAGGCGAGATGGAGAATCCCCTGGCGATGGTGGGGTGGGGCAATCCGCTGATTTCGTCCCGGGTCCAACGTCCGTATCAGGAGCCCCCCGAGAGCGTCAACGAGCAAGAGCGCCGGCTGCGCGAGCAGCAGCTCAAGGCGTTGGGTTACGTGCAGTGACCGACGGCCGGGAGTGGCGCGGCGAGCAAGTCTCGACGGGTTAACACGGAGCCGTGAGATGCTGTAAATTACCACGCATGGGCGCATCGAGCCGGAGTTTTGTTTTCGATCTCGTCAGATCACGGACGTTTTTCTGCATCATCGCTGTCATCATCGTGGCGGGCGGCTGCGGTCGGGGCGTAGCGACCGCCGCACGCGGTAATGTCCTGCTGATCGTGGTCGACACCTTGCGCGCGGATCACGTCGGCGCGTACGGCTCGGAAACGGCGACGCCGAACATCGACGGCCTGGTGGCGCGGGGTGTGACCTTCGAGCGGGCCTACTCGGCCGTTCCGATAACGGGCCCCAGCCACTCGTCGTTGTTCACCGGGCTGCTGCCCTTCGAGCACAGCGTGCACAACAACGGCCAGATCCTCGATCCGAGATTTCGAACGTTGGCCGAGATCCTCGGCGACGGTGGTCGTAGCACGGCGGCGGTGGTCAGTCTCGGGGTGCTCAACCGGAAGTTCGGCCTCACTCGGGGTTTCGACACCTACCGGGATGACTTCGAGCTCGATTGGATGAAAGACGCGGGAGAGGTGAACGAGGAGGTCTTCGAGATCCTCGACCGTCGGTTCGCCACGCCCTACTTTCTGTGGGTGCACTACTCGGATCCTCATGAGCCCTACGCGCCGCCCGGATTGGACTACCCGCGGATCGCGCTCGAGGTGAACGGAGCACCGATCGGCGAGCTGCCGGCCAACGGGCGGAGCGCGGTCTTCGACATCGAGCTTCCGTCCGGAGTCAACCAGCTGCGCTTGATCGATACCAGCTCGAGGAAGGGCGCGACGTACCGGCTCACCACGATCCGGGTTTCCGAAAGCTTGATCGAGGTGCGGCTGACGAAGGAGTGGAAGACGCGGGAGAGGCGGGTCGGCGATCCGTCCCGCAAGGCCGCCTTTCCGGCGACCGTCGAGCTCGTCAACTCGGGGGCCGGAGCGCGGTCCGTGACCCTGGAGCTGGCGTGCAAGCGCGTTCTCGAGAGGGACGAGATCCGCGAGCGCTACGCGCTCGAGGTCGAGTACGTGGATCGCCAGATCGGGCGTTTATTGAACCGCATGCGCGAACATGGACTGCTCGACGATACGTTGATCGTCTTTCTGTCGGACCACGGCGAGGGGCTCGGCGATCACCGGCACGTGGGCCACATCAGCCAGCTCTACGACTCGCTGCTGCGGGTGCCGTTGATCATGTCCCGGCCCGGCCGCCTGCCGGAGGGGCTGAGGATCGAGCAACCGGTCAGCCTGGTCGATGTGTTGCCCACGATCACGGACCTCCTGGATCTCCCGAAACCGAGGGGAGGAAGCGGTGTCAGCCTGCTGCCCCTGATCGCGGGGGCGAAGGCGGATCCACGGCCCATTTTCGCCGTGACCTCGCGGCCCGAGTCCGCCTCGGACAAGACGGCTGTGATCGCCCGCGGGTACAAGTTCATCCACTCGCTGACCGATGATCGTGATTGGGAGGAGCTGTATGACTTGGAGGCCGACCCGGACGAGCTGGTGAATCTGGCGCCGTCGGCGCCGCCGATACTGGGCGAGCTGCGGGACATCCTGGCGGCGCGCCTCAGCTCATCGGCAATGGCCGCAGTCGACCCGGCTGACCTGAGCGAGGAAGAGATCGATCGGCTCCGTGCTCTGGGATACGTCCATTGATTCTTTCCGATGGCCCGCGGGACCGCCGCCGGTAACCAACTCCCGCAGATTTCAAACAGACACATGAGAGAGGGGACAGACATGAAACGAACAATGGTCATCATGACCATCATCGCGGCGGTGGCCGGCGGGTCGGCCGAAGCTCAACGCCCCGAACCGAAGGTGGTGGCGACGGTCGGTGGGGACGACGTCTACCAGGTGCTGCCAGTGGGAGCGATCCCGGCGATCGACGATCCGACCTTTGTTTCCGGCGCGGCCGCAAACGCCCAGATGAGCCCCGGCGAGCCGGTGCTCGGAATCGTCCTCGAAGGTGAGGCTCGAGCCTACTCACTGTGGCAGCTCGATGCGCACGAGATCGTCAACGACGAGATCAAGGGCACGGCAATCGCCGCGACCTGGTGACCCCTCTGCCACACGGGCGTGGTCTACGCCCGCACATTGGGTGGAAACACCTACACCTTTCAAGTCTCGGGAAAGCTGTGGCGCAACAGCCTCATCATGCAGGATCGCGAGACCGGCTCGTCATGGAGCCACGTTACCGGCCGCGCCATCGACGGCAAGGCCAAGGGCGCGCAACTTGAAAAGCTGGAGGCGATCGAAACCACCTGGGGGCTCTGGTATGAGGCGCATCCCGACACGAAGGTCCTCGAAAAGTCGGAAGAGGTGAAGGCGTCCCACTATCAGGACTACTTCGATGATCCCGAGCGGATGGGTCTGTTCCGCGCCCAATGGCTGAACGAAAAGATGCCCGGTAAGACCCTGGTGTACGGTGTGGTGGTCGGTGCGCATGCGGTCGCGGTGACCGATGCGGCGTTGGCGGGTGACGAGCCGGTACAGATCGATCTCGGCGCCACACCGGTGGTGGTGTTCCGGGCCGCCGACGGCGGGGTGCGAGCATTTATCCCCAAGGCCGGCGCGCAAGGCGCCGGCAGCGAGATGGAAGGCCTGGCCGTGACCCCGGTCTACTGGTTCGCCTGGTCGAACTTTTATCCCAACACCAAGGTCATCGATTAATTCTCGATTCTGAATTCTCAATTCTCAATGCCCGCCCACCCAAATACAGGATTCCAGTGGATGGCGGGGTGAGAATTAAGAATTAAGAATTGAGAACTGAGAATTAAGAATCACGCCTTCGGTAGCGTCAGCACGAAGGTGGCGCCTGGGTCGGCTGTGTCGGTGAGCCCGAGCTCCCCGCCCTGCGCTCGTGCGAGGCTTTGCGAAAGGGCGAGGCCGAGACCGAGGCCCGGGACGCCGTCGGCGCCGGCCGGGCGATCAAAGGGGCGAAAGAGTTTGCGCCGCTCGCGGCGTGAAATCCCCGGACCGTTGTCCGACACCTCGACGCTCAGGGTCTCGTCACCGGCCGTGACTCTCACCTCGACCCGGCGCTCGGTCGCCGCGCGGGTGTGCTTTTCGGCGTTGTCGAGCAAATTGTCAAGGATCTGGCACAGGGCGTCCTCATCGAAGAGCGCCGGTGGCAGCGCGGATGTGATCGAGACCTCGAGGTCGAGACCGTCATCCTCGACCCGGCGGCGTGCGCGCTCGACGCATCGGTCCACCGCGGGACCGAGATTGCCGCGTCTGGCGTCGGTGCGGATCGCGCCGCGTTCGAGGCGGGCGAGGTCGAGCATATTGCTGACGACCCGCCCCAGCCGTTCGGCCTCGGCGGTCACAGTTGCGGCATAGCTCGTGCGGTGCGCGGGATCGCCGAGGTTTTCGGCCAGCATTTCGGAGTGCAGAAGAAGGCCGGAGAGCGGTGTCTTGAGCTCGTGCGCCGCGGCAGCGGCGAACCGCGCGCGCTGCTGGGCCAGCCGATCGGTCTGGAAGAGGATCAAGACCACCGCCGCGGCGGCCAGAAAGACCGCGGCGGCGGTGAATGCAAAGGTGCGGCGGAACTGGAGAACCTCTGCGCGTCCGCGCGCAGCCGCAGACATCAGTTCTGGCCCCGAATCGGTCTCCAAGACCCAACCGGTATTCGCCACGACCGCGGTCACCGTGGTGGAGGACGACGGCGGGGCGGGAGAGAACTCGACCGGGAAGGGGCCGGCGCCGAGCCACTGAAGCACCGCTTCGGGGGCCACGGCAAAACCCTGCAACAGCATCCCGTTCGGGGTGTGAACCTCGCGCAGGGCTGCGAGAGCCGGCCCGCTGCCGAGGACCAGAGTGTGCCAGTGGAGGGGGAGGACCCGGATGACCACCCGGCCGAGGCCTCCCGGGGAGATTGGGCCGGCAGGTTCATCCTGACGGCCGGTAATGGAGGCGTAGACGCTGTCCGCACGGAGGATCTGCTCCCACTCGGAACCGGTCAACGTGAGGACGCGCTCTTCGTCGACGGCGCCTGCCGGGTGGCCGGGCTCCTCTCCGAGCACGAGGGCGTGTTGGAGCTCGCCGAGGATTGAACAGAACGCCGCCAGGTCCGCATCGCTGGTGAGCTCCGGGAAACGGTCGTTCACGGCGGGCAAGGTGACGAGCCCGGTTTCGTCAATCTGGAAGTGTGCCCACACCAACGGGTCGGGGCTTCCCGACGCCAGCGGTGATGGTGTCACCGCCAGCCCCTGGGCAGCACCGCGTGGGTCGTGGTACAGCGTCTGGTAGTGGAAGAAGGGGCGGACAGCCTCCTGCTGGCGCAGATCCTCGAGACGATCGCCGAGACTCGTCGCCTTGTTCTCGACCTCCTCTCGGATTTCCTGCGCCGCCGCGGCCTCGATCGCCCGCGACCGCCGCGCGGCGTCGCGCGAACCACTTACGTACCACGCGGCTGTCGGGAGGAGCACCGCGACCCCGATCAGGGTGGCCGCTACCGTGGTTCGCCGGTGGGGTTTCATCGCCCGCCCCACGCATATCCGGTGCCCTTCACCGTGCGCACGATCTGCGGATCTGCCGGATCGCGTTCGATCTTCTGACGAAGATTGGCGATCGTCATGTCCACGGTACGGGTCTGCAGATCGCCGGTTGATCCCCAGATTCGTTCGAGCAGTTCGGAACGCGAAACGGCTCGCGCACGCTGGCGCTGGAGCCAACGCAGAATCCCCGCCTCACGCGGGGTGAGGCCCACAACCTCGCCACCCCTCTCCGCCTCGAGACGTCCGAGATCGATGACGCAGCCGTCGGCTTCGAGGATTTCGGGCTCGGCCGGGATCGCGGCGGCACGGCGGCCGAGGGCATTGATCCGCGCCAGGAGCTCACGAACTGCGAAGGGTTTTGTCAGATAGTCGTCGGCGCCCGCCTCGAGCCCGGCGACCTTGTCGTCCTCGGATCCGCGGGCGGTGAGCATCAAGATCGGCAGCAATGGTCGCGCGCGGCGTAAACGGCGGCAGACCTCGACGCCGTCGAGATCCGGCAGCATGAGGTCGAGGAGCACGAGGTCGAAGGCCTCTCGCGTGCCGCTGTCGACCGCCAGCCTCCCGCCCTCATGGGCGACGACATCGTGCCCCGCCGCGCCCAACAGGTCGGTGAGGCCCTCGCGCAGCGTCCGTTCATCCTCGACGATGAGAATCCGCATGCCTCAGGATAGCGGGTCTCAACTGTTTTCGAAGTCAGCTCTTTGGAAAATGGCTCATGCTGTCGGTGGTAGAATCCGTGCGGCGAGGATCGATTCTCTCGGAAATCAAGGAGGATGCGATGAAAAGAGCGGCGACCTGCGCAATCGTGATCGTGGCGGTGATGGTGACTGTCGGGTGCGGGAGCACGAAGGTTTACAACACTGACAAGACGGTGATTTTCAAGGGCAGCATGTACAACATCTCCAACGTGACCCACTACTCGTCGAAGATCGAGGCCAAGACCTCGGAGGGCGACACCGTGGATCTGGCCGGTTATGACAAGACGCGCTTCGAAGCCTTCGTGGCGAAGGAGGGGACGGTCATGGTCCAGTCCCTGATTCTCATGGACGATCAGACCATCGTCTATCAAAGCGCCACGCCCGCAAAGTACTCCCAGTTCGACAAGATGAGGAAGGGCCTCGGCTCCGCGATGGACCAGATTGCGAAATTCATGAAGGATAAGAAAAAGACCCAGCTAGACCTCGAATAGAAAAGAATATCGTGAGACAGTAATGACCATCGATCAGATTGCTGAGAGAATCTGGTGCGTCGGTGATCCACAGCTCATAATCATTCCGAGTTAAACTGAAGTGTATGACCGTTCGGGACCATGATCCTGACGGGGGCTGGTCTGAAGAGACCGGAACGGCCCGAGAACAGCCCGCCGATGCCACTGTCGGCGAGCCGCTGACTCGTGTCTTCAAAAACCCGGTCCCGGATTGGGATCGCTACACCATCGTCGATTATCTCGGCGAGGGCGCCATGGGGCTTGTCTACCGAGCGGTCGATCCCAGCCTCGGTCGCGAAGTCGCGATCAAGTTCATCAGCTCGGACGACGCCGATCAGAAGATCAGGTTTCAACGGGAAGCTCGCGCCCACGCACAGATTGAGCACGATCACGTGTGCCGGGTGTACGAGGTCGGCGAGGTCGGGGGCCGGGCGTACATCGCGATGCAGCTCATCGACGGGAGATCGCTGCAGGATGTGGCTTCGAACTTGACGCTCGAGCAGCGGGTCGTGGTCATGCAGCAGGTCGCGGAGGCCGTCCAGGCCGCCCACTCGATGGGGGTGATCCACCGCGACATCAAACCCGGCAACATCATGGTCGAGGACAGGGACGGCGGCGGTCTGCACGCCTATGTTCTCGATTTCGGGATCGCGCGCGAGGTCGGGTCGCGCGGGATGACTCTGACTGGCATGGTCGTCGGCACGCCGGCCTACATGGCGCCGGAGCAGGTCCAGGGAGATCCGGGGCTGATCGATCGGCGGGTCGACGTGTACGGGATCGGCGCCACGCTGTATGACCTGATCGCGGGCCGGGCGCCGTTTTCCGGCTCGACGCGGATCGAAACCCTGATGCAGGTGGTGTCCGATGAACCGAGGCCGCTGCGCCAGCTCGACGGGCGGGTACCCGCGGACCTGGAAACCATCGTCTCGACCTGTCTCGAAAAGGACCCGCAGCGGCGCTATGCAAGCGCGCGCTCTTTGGCCGAGGACCTCCAGCACTATCTCGACGGCGAACCAATCACCGCGCGACCGGCGAGCCGCCTTTACCGTCTCGGAAAGTACGTGCGCAAACATAGGGCGCTGACGGTGGTGGTTGGGGTGGCCGCAGCGGCCGTGCTCATCCTCAGCGCCGCGCTCGTCGGGCAGCACTTTCACGCTCGCCGACAGCAAGCCGCCGCGCAGCGATTTGGACAGGAGTTGGAGCGTATCGAAGGCGTGTTGCGCCACGTCCACATGCTTCCGCTCCACGATGTGGCGCCGACCGAGGCGATGGTCCGCAAGCGCATGGCCACGATCGAGAAGACGATGCACGAAATGGGCGAGGTTGGCGCCGGCCCGGGCGCCTTTGCGCTCGGCGTCGGACATATGTTCCTGGGGGAGCCCGAGAACGCGCGCGACCGGTTGCAGGCGGCATGGGACTCGGGCTATCGCTCGTCGGAGCTGGCCGGCGCCCTCGGTCATGCGCTCGGCGAGATGTATCTCGTCGCGGCCGACCGAGCGGAACGGATCCGCAATCCCGAGCTCAGGGCGGCGCGGATGCTGGAACTCGACAAGACCCTGCGGCAGCCGGCCATCGAGTTTCTCGGGGGTGGTCGAAATGGCGCCGAGGACGTCGATCCCCGTCACGGGGCGATGCTGGCCTTGCTCGAGGACCGGTTCGACGACGCCCTGGTGGAGACGCGGAAATCCTACGAGCGCCACCCGTGGCGTTACGAGTCGATGCGCCTCGAGGCCGAGATCCTGGTGTCGCGGGGAAAGGACCACGAGGAGCACGGACAAATCGAGGCCGCCCGCGCCGACTACGTTGCGGCCGGCGACGTCTACTCGCGGGCGCTCGACGTTGGGCGGAGCGACGCGGATCTCTACCGGGGCGAGGCGGCGCGAGTGGTCCGGCTCTTCAACCTCGAGCAAGAGAACGGGACGCTGCGTGAGGATCTCTTCGCCAAGGCGCTGGAAACGGCGGACGCCGCCGACATTGCGCGACCGGGAGATCCGCGGCCCGCCAATTTGCGGTCGAAGCTGTACTGGATACGTGGGGATTTCGAGCTCCATCACGGTCAGGATCCAACCGCCTCGTTGGAGGAAGCGGCGCGGCTGGCCGAACGCGCAGCGGAGCTGGGGCCGGACGACCCACAGGCACAGATCAATCTCGGCATGATCTATCGTCTCGAAGGGAGCTACGCGAGACGTCAGGGGAAGGATCCGCGGCCGATGTTCGACAACGCCGTGGCGGCGGGCGAGCGAGCCATTGCGATCGATCCCGACTCGGCGGTGGCCTGGCTCAATCTCGGCACCGCCGCCTACCTGGCTGCAGAGTACAAGCTGGCGTCGGGTCGTGATCCAATGAAGTCGCTCGAAAAGGCGGCCAAGGCGTACGGCGAGAGCATCCGGGTCCGTCCGACCTTTGCCGCACATTCGAACTCCGGCCTCGTGCACTGGCAGAGGGCCGAGTACCAGCGATCGCACGGGCAGGATTCCGCCGACAGCCTTGATGCTGCGGAAGCCTGCTTCGCGCGTGCGATCGAGCTCAACCCGTCGCAGGGATCGGTGCGTTCCAATCGCGGGCTGATTTTGCTCGAGCGCGCCGAGGTCGAGGCGGAGCACGGGGGTGACCCGACAGTCTGGGTGGAACGTTCACTGGCCGTTCTCGAGCGCGCAGTCGAGCTCATGCCCGATCTTGCGGCCGCGTACAACAACCTCGGCAACGCCCACAAGACGCAGGCGGTCGTGGAGATGAGCTTTGGCCACGATCCGCGCCCCAGCCTCGAGCGGGCACGGGATGCGTATAGCCGAGCGATCGAGCTCGACCCCAACCTCGCCTACCAGTACAACAACCTCGGCTACGCCTGGGAGCTGCACGCGGAGTATGAGCTCCTCATCGGCGACGACCCCATCGCGGCTCTGAGCGAGGCGCGCGCTCAGCTTCGCCGGGCGCTCGAGCTGGACCCGTCGATGGCGTTTGCCCACCACAACCTCGCCCTGTGCTGCCGCACCGAGGCGCGCTACCGGGTCGACAATGATCGAGATCCCTCGGCGGTTCTCGATCGCGGAAGGCGCGAGGCGCGTGCCGCCGTGGCCGCCAACAAAGAGCTGTGGGACCTCCAGTTGATGGAGGGGCAACTCGATCTGATCGCAGCCGAATGGGCGCTCGAGCACGGCGGTCCCGTGGATTACTTCCTCACCGATTTCGGCCGCCGTCTCGCCGCGGCCGAGGAGCTCAACCCGACAGCGCCCGGCGTGTGCCTCGAGCGCGCGCGCTCGGCGCTCCTCCGTGCGCGCTGGCATATGGACCATGGGGGCGATCCAGGAGCAACCCTGGCCGTCGGTCTGCAGGCCGCCGACCGCGGGCTGGAGATCGATCCCAGTGATGCAGACTTCCTGCTCGCCAAGGGCCGATTGCTCCTCCTCGAGGCGCATGCGGCCGACGAAGAAATGGCGCGTGACGAGGCTGTCGACCGTGCGGTCGAGGCGCTGGAAGCAGCGGAGAGCTTCAATCCGCTGTACGAGAAGACATGTAAGCCCCTGATCGCGGAAGCCCGCAGTCTCCAGGACGAGATCGCCGGGTAGCCCTACGCAAAACCTGATAGAAACAGGGTCAGCCGCGAAGCGGCGACAGATATTTAGCCTGGGGCGTCAGCCCCAGGAACACAGTGCCAAAAAAGCAGCAAGCCGCGAAGCGGCGGTAGACGTTCAGAAGGTGATGGCGGCGGCTCACGCCGCAGCCGCGGTCTGTCGCCCCCTCGGGGCTCCTGAATATCGTGACCCGCACCACCTGGGGCTGACGCCCCAGGCTATGGATCTATCGCGCCTTCGGCGCTCGATTGCATGCCTGTAAGTAGCGAGGTGGGGAGATATGCGGGATAATGCCACTTGCCGCCTTTGGAGGATCATTGGACGACGTACGGAGCTTTTGCATCATCGCGCATATCGACCATGGCAAGTCGACGCTTGCCGACCGTTTGATCCAGCATTGCGGCGGGGTGGCGGATCGCGAGTTCCGGGACCAGATCCTCGACTCGATGGATATCGAACGCGAGCGGGGTATCACGATCAAGTCGAACACCGTGACGCTTGCCTACACCGCCCAGGATGGCAGGGCCTACAGGCTCAACCTTATCGACACGCCCGGCCACGTCGATTTCTCGCACGAGGTGCGGAGAGCGCTGATGTCGTGTGAGGGGGCGCTGTTGCTGGTCGACGCGTCGCAGGGCGTCGAAGCACAGACGGTCGCCAATATGTATCTCGCCCTCGAGTACGACCTCGAGATGGTGCCGGTGATCAACAAGATCGACCTCCCGGCCGCCGACGTGGAGCGGGTCAAGGAAGAGATCGAGGAGGATCTCGGTCTCGATACGGAAAACGCGGTGCTGTGCTCGGCCAAGACGGGCGAAGGCATCGACGAGGTGCTCGAGGCCATCGTTCAACGATTGCCGCCACCGACCGGCGATCCCGAAGCGGAGCTCCAGGCCCTGATCTTCGATGCCCAGTACGACCCCTATCGCGGCGCGGTGCTTCTGGTCCGCGTCATGGAGGGATCGCTCCATCCGGGCCAACAGATTTTTCTCATGCACACCGGCAAGGAGTACCACGTCGAGGAGGTCGGGTTATTACAGCTCAAGAAGGTCAAGACCGGCCGACTCGAGGCTGGGATGGTCGGCTATGTCATCGCGGGGGTCAAGGCGGTTTCGGACATCGCCGTCGGTGACACGATCACCGATGCCGAGGCGCCGGCCGCCGGGCCGTTGCCGGGATACAAGGAGGCCAAGTCGGTGGTCTTCTCGTCGATCTATCCGATGTCCACCGACGAGTATCTGGACCTGACCAAGGCGATCGAGAAGCTCAAGCTTAACGATGCTGCTCTGACCTACGAGAAGGATTCTTCGGCCGCGCTCGGATTCGGCTTTCGCTGCGGCTTCCTCGGCCTCCTCCACCTCGAGGTTGTGCAGGAGCGTTTGCGCCGCGAGTACGATCTGTCGCTGATTCTCTCCGCTCCCTCCGTTCGCTATCGCGTGACTCTCACAGACGGAATGGAGATGTGGGTGGACAACCCGAGTCTCTATCCCGATCCTGGATCGATCGACGGCGCCGAGGAGCCCTACATCAAGGCCTCGGTGATGATGCCCGAGCGCTACGTCGGCGCGGTCATGGAGCTGTGTCGCGACCGCCGCGGCGAGAACACGACCTTCACCTATCTCGCAGTGGGTCGGGTGGAGCTGACATCGGAAATGCCGCTGGCAGAGGTGATCTTCGACTTTAACGACCGCCTCAAGTCTGTGACTCAGGGCTATGGCTCGTTCGACTACGAGATGATCGATTATCGGCCGACCGATCTCGTCAAGGTGGACATCCTGGTCAATGGCGAGGTGGTCGACGCACTGTCGCAGCTGGTCCACCGCGAGAAGGCCCGCGGACGGGCTCTCCACTACTGTGAGCGACTGGCCGACACCATCCCGCGCCAGCAGTTCAAGATCGCCATCCAGGGCGCGGTCGGCGGCGACATCATCGCCCGCAAGACCATCAACGCCTACCGCAAGGATGTGACGGCGAAATGCTATGGCGGCGATATATCCCGCAAGCGCAAGCTGTTGGAGAAGCAAAAGAAGGGCAAAAAGCGGATGAAGATGGTGGGTTCGGTGGAGATCCCGCAGTCGGCGTTTGTGGCGGTGCTGAAGACGGACAGAGATTGAATTCGGAATTCGGAATTCGGAATTCGGAATTTTTTTCAACCCTCCCTGCGCCTGAGACGGCTACTACACGATTCTCCCCATTCCGAAAGCTGAGCGACGTTTTCTTGACGGCAGGCGTCCCGCCAGCCGGGCGGGTGGTTGGAATTCCGAATTCCGAATTCCGAATTCCGAATTTGCCGTGCGGTGGACCATGAAATCGGCGAGGGCCGCCTCCGCAGGCCTCTACATCCACGTGCCCTTTTGCACGTCGGTGTGTCCCTACTGTGATTTTGCGGTGACGATTGCGGGCGAGGAGCGTCGTGCGGCCTGGGCCGAAGGGGTGGTTCGCGAGGCCGCGATGTACTCCGAATACGGCCTGGTTTTCGACACCGTCTACCTGGGCGGTGGGACGCCGTCCGCCATCAAACCTGTCCGGCTTGCGCATATCCTCAGTGGAATTCGCGGGCGCCTTGAGGTGGACGCGGACGCCGAGATTTTCGTCGAGGCCAACCCAGAGGACGTCTCTCGGGAATCAGTGGCCGCATGGCGGGATCTCGGCGTGGGTTTCATCAGCCTCGGCGTCCAGTCCTTCGATGACCGCGAGCTGCGTTTCCTCGGGCGCGCACACTCCGCGGCCGAAGCTCAGGCGGCGGTGGAGACCCTCCTCGCCGGCGGCTTCGACACCGTGTCGGTAGATCTCATCTACGGCCTCGCCGGGCAGACCGCGGAGCAGTGGCGCCTCCAGCTCGAGCGGGCGGCTGCGCTCGGCGTCGACCACCTCAGCTGCTACCAGCTGACCTACCATCGGGGCACGGTCTTCGGCCGCCGCCTCGATCGCGGCCAATTGGCTGAGCTGGCCGAGCCGGAGCAGGCGGAGATGTTCTTTCTCACTCACCGGGTGCTGGCCGACGCCGGATTCGAGGCTTACGAGGTCTCGAACTTCGCTGCCGCGCCCGAGCACCGTTCCCGGCACAATCAGAAATACTGGAACCACACGCCCTATCTGGGTGTTGGCCCATCCGCCCACTCGTTTGCGAAAGGCCGCCGCTGGTGGAACCGGCGAAAGCTGAGACTGTGGCAGTCAGCGGTGGACTCGGAGCGGCCCCCGATCGGAGGCGAGGAGGAGCTTTCACCAGAGCAATCGGCTCTCGAGGCGTTGATGCTGGGTCTGCGGACCACCGACGGCGTCGATCTCAGGGAGATTGGCGACAACTACGGAATTGATCTTCATGCGGACAACGCCGAGACGATCGACCGTTTCTGCAGATCGGGTCATCTCCGTGTCGAAGAAGGTCATCTTCGACCGACCCTCGCCGGGCTCGCGATCGCCGACACCCTCGCGCGTTCCTTTGTCCTTTGAGCGCAACTTCTCACCACCAAGACACCAAGTTCACCAAGGGAAATATTCTGTTGAGGATTTGACCCGCACTTCTCACCGGGTGTCTACTACGGACGGCGAATCGCTGCGTCCCGCCGTGCTTGTCTCAAATCGTGCTCCTCGACGTAGCGCGACTACGACTA
>Ga0209013_10002055_pt1 | contig 18422 bp, 19 predicted proteins | sample Cruoilmetagenom2_FD_187291 | JGI IMG/M metagenome (GOLD analysis project Ga0209013, IMG submission 187291) | Oil polluted marine microbial communities from Coal Oil Point, Santa Barbara, California, USA - Sample 2 (SPAdes) (version 2) | ecosystem: Environmental > Aquatic > Marine > Oil seeps ...
ACTGGTGCTGAAGTAATTACAGAAGATTTAGGTTTAGACTTAAAATCTGCTAATATTACACAGTTAGGTCGCGCATCTAAAGTTGTTGTATCTAAAGATAATACAACAATCGTAGAGGGTAATGGAGAGTCTGATCGTATCGCTGGTCGTGTTACACAAATCCGCGCTCAATTAGAAGACACAACATCTGAATTCGACAAAGAAAAACTGCAAGAACGCCTTGCTAAATTAGCTGGTGGTGTAGCGGTAGTTAAAGTCGGAGCAGCAACAGAAACGGAACTTAAAGAACGCAAACTTCGTATTGAAGATGCTTTAAATGCTACTCGCGCGGCAGTTGAAGAAGGTATCGTAGCTGGTGGTGGTACTGCACTAGTAAACGTATATAACAAAGTTGCAGAATTAGCAGAAACAAAAGAAGGCGACGTAGCAACTGGTCTGAAAATTGTACTTCGTGCATTAGAAGAACCAGTTCGTCAAATCGCTAACAACGCAGGTCTTGAAGGATCTATCGTTGTAGATCGTCTAAAACGTGAAGAAGTCGGTATCGGTTTCAACGCAGCAACAGGCGAATGGGTGAACATGATTGAAGCTGGTATCGTAGATCCTACTAAAGTAACTCGTTCAGCACTTCAAAACGCTGCATCTGTAGCAGCATTATTCTTAACTACAGAAGCAGTAGTAGCAGACATTCCAGAACCAGCAGGCGGCGGTATGGGTATGCCTGACATGGGTGGAATGGGCGGCATGATGTAATCCTCAATAAAACCATTGTTTTTATTGAAGATTGTAGTTGGTCTATTTAAACCAAAGGTAACATTTGAGTAACTTTTTTCTTATAAGAGGTCATCCATGAGTTTTTCAAACTTAATGGAGGCCTCTTTTTTCATGCTCTTAGTTACATGTAATATACACTTCTACTAGTGTTATCATCTTTATGACCTAGACGTAGTATGGGTCCTACATATTTTATTAACATAATATTTTTAAAACTCTTCCTGAGAAAAAACTATGAAATGATATGTAAAGAATAATTTTTTATTGTAACGAAACAGGCAGTCGAGGTATTAATACTAAGAACAGCAAGAGAGAGAGGCCGTTATGAAGAAGCTTGAAGAAGAATACGAAGAGATCCAGCCGAAAATCTATGCATTTTTTTATGCCAAGACAGGAAATCGGACGACTGCTCAAGATCTTTGCCACGATACCTTTTACGAGGCATGCAAAAGCATTGCATCTTTTAATGGTCATTCCACCTTGTCGACTTGGATGTTCTCGATTGCAAATAACTTATTAAAAAAGTATTATCGCAAAAATAAGTATCAGCAGAGCTTGATGCAAAAACTTGCATTGATGCCGGCAGCTGAAATACATTCACTAGAAGAGTTGACTGAGATTAATGAAGACACAAAAATACTGTTGCATCATATTTCGATGTTGGAAGATGCTGCAAGAGAAATCGTGTTGCTGCGCATATACGGAGAGCTCAGTTTTACAGAAATCGGTGCCTTAATCGGTAAATCCGAAAACTACGCGCGTGTAACCTTTCACCGCTTGAAATTGAAAATTCAAAAGGCAATGGAGGTGGCTTTATGAAGAAAGAATGTGCGGTAGCGCAGGATCTATTGCCTCTATACGAAGAGGATTTGCTGCAGCTGGCAACCAAACAATTTATAGAGGAACATTTGCAGAACTGTCTGGAATGCCGGCATATAGCGGAACAATCACAAATTCAGCTGCCCTCAAGGGTAAAACCCGGCGGTGCTTCTAGAAAAATGATCCGGGATATAACCGTGAAATTGGCGACAATACAGATTTTCTTTGTAACAATTGCCTTTGTATTGGCTATGAGCACAACCATTATGAATGACAACAAGAGCTTTATCCTTACCTATACCATATTGGGGGCGATTACGTATCTGTTTTATCGTTCGATACTCATTGCCGTATTGCTTGCGGGTGTGCCGAACTTCATTTGGAATTGCTTGTTATATATGACGGATTGGTTCGGCAAAATGTATGCTGAAAGTTTTTCGGAAGCCCTTCAACTAGCACTGACGACCTTAATCATCCACTTGCTGTTTACTTTTATCGGAATCGTCATTGGCTTTTGCATTCTTAAAATAATGGAGGAAGATTAATTATGAAAAAGAAAATAATATACAGTGTGATTGCAATTTTATTAATTGCCGCCGTGGTTTTCGCTTACATACAAATGAACGGAAATCCAATTGACAAAAACAAAGCGAAGGAGAGCCTGGAAGGGTTTTTAGAACAAGCTTATCCTGACATGGACTACGAGATCAAGCGATCAGCAGAGTATGGATGGACCGATGGCACTTATCTTTTTACTGTAGTGAAAAAGGATCCGATAGGAGTTGAAACCACCTATATGTTCTATGTATCCGCTTTTGAACCGTATGAAGTTTTTAGTGATACGATCCATGAATCCAGCATAGACAAAGAGACATCCGAAAAGCTAAACGCGGAGGCAGAGATGTATATTCTGGCACTTCTCCAGGAAAAAGTGCCGCAAGTCGATCAAGTGGATACTGATGTGGAAGTATATAACAACGTTGCTGAGGAATGGACGCCGCAGCTGAAAACACCAAAGCCGATTCTCATTATGCTGGAAATTGAAAAAGGTGATCTGACAAAACAGAAAATGCTGGAACAGAGCAAGGCGATGCAAAAGCTGTTGAATGACGAATCCATAGATTATTATTTAGCGGAGGTAGGATATCGCAGTATGGTGGACGGGGAAGAGGATTTTGAGTACGTTAGTTTTACACCAGAACAAGAACTGACGATGAATGACGTAAACTAAAAACAGCACTAACTTTGGTCTAGCCAAAGATAGTGCTGTTTTCATTACTGAATAGCTGGTATCGAAATTTTAACCGAAAAATTGGATCGTTCACGAACGTTTTTCAATTACCAGATTTCTTTCAATTTCTTCATATACAAGTTGGTCCGGGAAATCGTAACGATAAGACCAATGGTATGACATGTATTGATGTCACTGATATTAGAAAAAGATCTTATTTAATATTATCGGTGCGGTGTATGAAACATATAAAGTTGCTAATAACTGAAAGTTAATACTTTTTATCAGCTAGCATTTAGTATGACCAATGTGTTGGTTATTGTATGATGATATTAGAACAATTGAACCGTCTCAATATATATACAATAAAAAAATTAAGGAGAATTATATGTCTTGGAGCAAATTGAAGCAAAATCTGGAGAGTTTTCTCAGTCCTGCATTATCTGGAAGGGTTGAATACCGTGCGAGCAGTTATCGTTATTTACCTGATAAAGCAGGAACTTGTTATATTACAGTAGATAAAAAGAATGTACTCAACATGGGTGATACAAATGCCTTAATCAGATGGTATCAAACAGAAATGGAAATTAAAAATGATCCGGGTATCCAAATTCCTATCAGTAATGAGGAAATAGAAGTGTTAAGAAAAGAAACCAAAGGAATAGTTCCGGAGGATCGTCTGCAAGTTATCGCAAGGGGTAGAAAATTATCAGGACTAGCAAAGGAACTTTTATCAGCGCAGTCGTCGTTAAGTAAATCAAATTTTACCGTTGTAGCTACTAAATTTTTATCAACTCCAATAGAGGAAAGCTTAGAAAGTAATGATATTCTATTGAATATTCTAGCTTTGGTGGACAGACGGGTTGGGAAAAAACGAATTTTAAATATGACGGAGAAGATGAAGTTAAAGCATCCAATCGTGCAGTATTTTTATGAACTACGTCTTAGTACGTTGTGATAATAAAATAACTCTAAACTATTTAAAACCTTTAACGGAGAAATCAGTGCTAGCTTAAGAGAAGGTCTTTTATCAGTGTAGTAAACTGTTTGAGGCTTTTTCTTCCAAATTAAAGAGTCACTAAAAAATGGACAAAGATATTTCCTTTGCGAGTTATGCATTAACTCGTTAATACTCCAATCAATCAAATTGTAGTATGCTTGACAATATACCTTAGGGGGTATAATATGATTTTTATAAACAAAACTAATTGAGAATGAGGAGGCTTTGACATGGAATACGATAAAAGCGTAATTAATCGTTTGAAAAGAATTGAAGGACAAATAAAAGGTGTACTTGGCATGATGGAACAGGGAAAAGACTGTAGAGATATCGTCACGCAATTATCAGCTTCCCGCACGGCAATTGATCGTACAATGGGTGTTATAGTCAGTACTAATCTTGAGGAATGTGTTCGAAAAAACATCGAGAATGGGGAAGACACTGATTATCTAGTAAAAGAGGCAGTTGAACTACTTATTAAGAGCAGATAAAAGATTGTTCTTTAACTCTTGATTTTAAGAGTTGACGAATTATTCTTTTTAGCATATTATATACCCTTACCGGTATCGGTATATTTTTTTAATCTAAAATATACCCCATGAGGTATAAAAATAAGAGGAGGACATGTAAATGACTGAAAAGAAAAAGACTACAATTATTTTGTTTAGTGGAGACTATGACAAGGCTATGGCTGCCTATATTATTGCGAATGGTGCTGCAGCATATGATCACGAAGTAACCATTTTCCACACTTTTTGGGGATTGAATGCACTACGTAAGGATGAACCTTTAGCTTTAAAAAAAGGGCTCCTTGAAAAAATGTTTGGCAAAATGATGCCAAGAGGTGCTGATAATATGGGATTATCCAGGATGAACTTTGCTGGTATGGGTCCTAAAATGATTAAGCATGTTATGAAAAAGCATAACGCAATGACACTTCCAAGTTTAATAGAAATGGCTCAGGAACAAGAGGTTAAACTAATCGCTTGTACAATGACGATGGATTTATTGGGATTACAGGAGCAAGAGTTATTGGCAGACATAGAATATGCGGGTGTTGCGGCTTATCTAGCGGATGCAGAAGATGGGAATGTTAATCTGTTTATATAAGAGATAATATCATTTCCATACAGAAAGGGTTTTTTACAATGGTCATTATAATAATAAATCTATTATTAATTGGTGCAATTGCTTTATTTATATATAAACGATTTGTTCCAACTAAAGGAATTCGTACTATTAGTACAGAAGAATTAAAAACGGAGTTAAAAAATAAGGATATACAATTTATTGATGTCCGAACACCAAAAGAATTTAAGGGAAATCACATAAAAGAGTTTAATAATATTCCATTATACGATTTGCAGAAAAAAGCAAATGAACTTTCTAAGGACAGAGAAGTATTTGTAATATGTCAAAGTGGAATGAGAAGCAGCAATGCGGCTAAATTACTTAAGAAAATGGGATTTGAAAATATCACCAATATAAAAGGTGGAATGGGTGCTTGGCGCTAATTAAAGGAGGAAATAATAGTATGGAACAAATAAACCCGAATGAAGTAGAAGCTTTACTAAAAGGAAATTTACCTATCAACATTATTGATGTACGTGAGTCAGAAGAAGTAAATGCAGGTAAAATTCCAACAGCTAAGCATATTCCGTTAGGCTTGGTGGAATTTAAAATGCAAGACCTGGATAAATCAAAAGAATATATCATGGTTTGTCAATCAGGTGGAAGGAGTTCTAAAGCGGCCACATTACTTGAAGATCATGGATTTAAAGTGATTAATATGATTGGTGGAATGCTTGAATGGAATGGTCCGACTGAATAATTTTTTAAATATTTACATACCCCTAGTGGTATGTAGAAGGAGAGGAAGAGAATATGATTAAAACAAATTCTGTGCTAGATGCAAAAGGTCTAGCTTGTCCAATGCCTATTGTGAAGACGAAGAAGGCAATAAACGGGTTGGAGCCTGGAGAAGTGTTAGAAATTCAAGCAACTGATAAAGGATCGACGGCTGATTTGAAAGCATGGGCACAGAGTACGGGCCATCAATACCTTGGAACAGTTGAAGAAGGGACAGTCTTAAAACACTATCTTCGTAAATCAAGTGAAGAAGAAACTGAACAGAAGAAGCATCCAAATGTCATGAGAAATGAAGAATTACAACAAAAAATAGACGCAAACCAAGATATAGTTGTACTGGATGTACGCGAGTCAGCGGAATATGCATTTAGCCATATTCCAAATGCAAAGTCCGTTCCCCTAAGTGAATTGGATAAATACTTCAATGAATTTGATAAGGAAACAGAAATTCATGTCGTTTGTCGTACAGGAAACCGTAGTGATCTTGCTGCACAACAATTGAAAGCTGCAGGTTTCGAAAAAGTTATCAATATTGTGCCGGGGATGAGTAAATGGACTGGACCGACTAGAAAATCAGTAAATTAATGACCATAACTTATGAATTCAATAAACAAAAAAATTGGGGGTTTAGTGATGTCAGTAAAAGAAATGTCAGCTAAAGAAGTTGCTAGAAAAGTAATTAATAAAGATGAATTGTTTATTTTGGATGTTCGTAATGAAAGTGATTTTAATGATTGGAAAATGGAAGGCCACAATATCGAAATCTTGAATACACCATATTTCGAGTTACTAGAAGGCGTTGAAGACATTATGGATTCAATCCCTACAAATAAAGAAGTACTAGTTGTCTGTGCAAAAGAAGGTTCATCAATTTTAGTCGCTGAAATGTTATCAGATGCAGGCCTTTCAGTTTCATATCTACAAGGTGGTATGAAAGCATGGAGCGAATACTTGGAGCCTGTAAAAATAGGGGATTTGACAAATGGAGGAGAAATTTATCAATTTGTCCGTCTAGGAAAAGGTTGTCTTTCTTACATGATTACTTCTAATGGGGAAGCAGCAATTGTTGACTCAACTAGAAATCCAGATATTTATGTTGAATTTGCATCAAAAATTGGTGTTAAAATCATCCATGTTTTGGATACACACTTACATGCTGACCACATTTCTGGTGGAAGAAAAATTGCTGAGATTACAAATGCAACATACTGGTTACCACCGAAAGATGCAGAGGAAGTTACATTTGAGTACTCCCCATTGGACAGCGGTAATGTAGTGAACATTGGAAATACTAATATTGATATTGTTCCCCTATACTCACCGGGCCACACAATTGGATCCACTTCGTTTGTAATTGATGAAAAATATTTACTTTCTGGCGATATCCTATTCATTGACTCCATCGGTAGACCAGATCTTGCTGGTTTAGCGGAAGATTGGGTTGGAGATTTAAGAGAAACTTTATATAACCGATACAGAGAACTTTCGGACAACTTAGTCGTACTGCCCGCACACTTTATGATTATGGAGGAATTGAATGACGATGGTAGTGTGGCTAAGCCGTTAGGAACTTTATTCGAAGAAAATCATGGTTTGAATATTGCGGATGAAGCCGAGTTTAGACAAATAGTTACCGGAAACTTGCCTCCTCAGCCAAACTCATATCAAGAAATTCGTGAAACTAATATGGGGAAAATGACTCCAGATGACGACAAGCAACGTGAGATGGAAATTGGACCCAATCGTTGTGCAGTTCGCTAATAAAAACAAATTTAAAAATGTAAAATAGGAGTGTTGATATATGAATGCAGATAGATTATTGGATGCAAAGGGACTAGCTTGTCCAATGCCAATCGTTAAGACTAAAAAGTCGATGAATGATATGGAAACTGGTCAAGTTCTAGAAATTCATGCAACGGATAAAGGGGCCCAGGCAGATTTAGCAGCTTGGACTAAATCAGGTGGACATGACCTTATACAATCCACCGAGGAAAACGGCGTTTATAAATTTTGGATTAAAAAAGGTTAATAAATAAAAGGGGACCAAACGATGGTTCCCTTCTTTAATAGGGGATACTACGATGGATATAACATTTATTATTACTATTTTTCTAATTGGTTTTATAGGTTCATATATTTCTGGAATGCTTGGTATCGGCGGATCAATCATTAAGTACCCAATGCTTTTGTTTATCCCTCCCTTGTTCGGTTTGGCAGCTTTCAGTGCGCATGAGGTATCTGGCATAAGTGCTGTGCAAGTGCTATTTGCTTCTATAGCAGGGGTATGGGCATACCGCAAAGGCGGATATTTAAATAAGACACTAATTATTTACATGGGTGTTAGTGTGTTGATTGGGAGTGTAATTGGGAGTTTCGGTTCTCAATCCATGTCCGAAAACGGCATAAATATTGTTTATGGAGTTCTAGCGTTAATAGCAGCTGCCATGATGTTTATACCGAAGAAGGGGATAGATGATATTCCTCTAGATCAAGTTACTTTTAACAAGTGGCTAGCAGCAATGTTAGCATTTATTGTTGGTATTGGTTCAGGTATTGTAGGTGCAGCTGGGGGATTCTTATTAGTGCCCATTATGTTGGTAGTATTAAAAATACCAACAAGGGTAACCATTGCATCGTCCCTTGCAATTACCTTCATTTCCTCCATTGGCGCTACTGTGGGGAAAGTCTCCACAGGACAGGTTGATTACTTCCCAGCGCTAATTATGGTAATCGCGAGTTTAATAGCTGCTCCACTCGGTGCTATGGCAGGCAAAAGGATGAATACCAAAATACTTCAAATTATTTTGGCGGTGTTAATCTTAGCTACTGCTATGAAAATTTGGATGGATATTATATTTTATTGACATCGATACAATACTAACTTATCCGAAAAAAACTGCACTCCCCTTGTTAGTTAGATTATGTCTAGCTAACAAGGGGAGTGCAGTTGTAGCGAGAAGTTCTTAAGAGAATAATTGTAAATCTTAAATATATAATTTTAGACCTAACGCCATTATTAAATTGGAGAGAGTTCTTTTTTTCTATGTGGTCTTTTAGAAGGAATTTTCTATGCCTATGCAGAACTACTTATGAAATGAATAGAATATAGGTGGCCATATGAATAACATTATTCAGTACTATAATCGGTTTGATGAATGGGGACGACTAGATAGAGGGCCTATCGAGTTTCAAGTGAATTGGCATTATATAAAAAAGTATCTACCACTGACTGGAGATGTTCTAGATAATGGAGCAGGGCCAGGGAAATACTCGATGCAATTAGCACATGAGGGATACAAAGTTACGCTCACAGATTTAACTCCAAAGCTTGTTGAAATTGCTAAAAACAAAGCAGATGAACTTAATTTGGAACATAATTTTAGTGGTTTCTACGAAGCGGATGCAAGAGATCTTAGTTTACTGAAGGATGAACAGTTTGATGCTTCATTAATGCTTGGTCCTTTGTATCACTTACAAGAAGAAGCGGAGCGTATTCAAGCGGTAGAAGAGTTATATCGAGTTACGAAAAAGGATGGAATTGTATTTGTGGCATTTATGCCGAGAATTAGACATGTTCTAACTTCACTCATGTATCCTGAAAATTGGAAGCCGAATAACCAAATGGATAGTATAGACCAATTTTCTCTGAGTGGGTGTTTTAATCATGAAGATGAAGGACGGTTTACAGGTGCTTACTACTTTAATATAGATGATATAAAACCATTCATGGAAAGGCATGGATTTGAAAGTTTAGAATTAATAGGTTCTAATATAGGCGCCTTGTTGAGTGGTGATAATTGGAGTTACTGGAGGGAAAAAGGGGATAGTGAGTTTGAAAAAGTTATAAGGTTTTTAACCGAAAAAGCTAATGATCCCAATGTTTTAGGAATCTCCTCACATATACTCTATATCGGGAAAAAGAAAAACTAGTGTAAACATTAAAATTCCCTATTTTAGTCTAAATAACTATATTTTTAATATAGGTCCTTTTTAGTTATTATCAGATAATTTACATAATATTTAAGTATTGGGGTAAATATTAGTAGGTTATCTTTTAATAATGGTTAGAAAGGAGATTACACTATGCAAATCAAAGGAGACGTATTACGTAAAATTCGAAAAGAACAGAATATGTCACAAGAAGAATTGGCACTTGAGCTAAATGTTACAATCAGTACTGTTTCTAACTGGGAACGCCAGGATGTGCCGGACGGACGATATATTAAACCGATTGCAGATGCCTTAGATGTAAGTCTTTATAAATTAACTGGGATTACACCAGATGTTTCAACGTTAGATGTAAAATCTTCAGATACTTATGAGGAAGAAAATGTTTTACTTAAACGACTGATGGAATCGTTTGAACAGTTTGTAAAAGAGAAAAAGAAGGATATAGGAAATGATCGACAAGAGTCATGGGAAGAAGATTGGCGAAATGGGTAAAAAGCCTGGATGTATAATGTCCTGGGAAACTTGCAAGCATATCGAAACCAGCTTCCTTCATATAATTTAACTGTAAAAGAAACCGGAGCATTTGATGCTTAAGGTTTCTTTTTTCTTATGACAGAAATAATAAACGACTCTGAATTGTAGCCTAAAATCTCCTACATTATTCTAAAAGATAAAAAAGTATAGGTAATGATAAAAGAATACAGTTGATAGCGCTTTCATATAAGTATTCTGAATTTATAATTAAGAAGTAATCATTTTTTATAAAAGGGAGAGGGATAAAAGAATGAAGAAGTATAAGGGGTTAACTTTTTTAGTTATTTTAATGTTTGTAGCATTAGTTGCCGCAGGATGTAATAACGGTGGAGGTAGTTCGGTAGATGTCGGTATTGTATTACCAACTAAGGATGAGCCTCGTTGGGTTCAAGATGAGCAACGTTTCAAAGATGCTTTAGCAGACTCGGATTATTCTACGGAAATCCTGTTCAGCCAAGGATCTTCAGCGAAGGAAAAAGAAAATGTAGAAGCATTATTAAATAAAGGTATTAAAGTTTTAATCATCACTCCTCATGATGGAGCAGCAGCTGCAGCAGCGGTAGAAGCAGCAAAAAAAGAGGATGTAACAGTTATTGCATATGACCGTTTAATCACAGATACAGATGCAGTAGATTACTATGTAACTTTTGATAGCTTAGCAGTTGGTGCTGCACAAGCACAGTATTTAGTAGACAATGCAGATGGCTCAGATGTTCCACTTTACTTGTATGCAGGTGCTGCATCTGATAACAATGCATTCTTATTCTTCGAAGGAGCATGGAAAGTGCTCCAACCGAAAATTGCGGATGGAACTTTTAAAATTGCCAATTCAAGTGAAGCAGAAGCATTAAAGGATTCAGCAGATCTGTCTCGTGATCAATTAGGTAAAATAATTGGTCAGATTACAACGAACTGGGATCCAAATGATGCTAAAAATAAAGCACAGACTCATTTAACAGCAGCTGCTGACGACTTAAAAGGAAACGTTTCCATTCTAGCACCAAATGATGGAACTGCTCGTTCTATCGCAGATGTATTTGCTTCTGATAGCGCAATTACTAATTACTTTGTAACAGGGCAAGATGCAGAAAAAGCTTCCATTCAATACATTATTGACGAACAACAATCGATGACCGTGTTCAAAGATGTTCGGACATTAGTTAAAGATGCGATGGGTATGGCAATAGAAGTGTTAGATGGCAACACGCCTAAAACAACAGGTTCTTATGATAACGGAGAAGTTGAAGTAAAAGCAAAACAAACGGATGTTATTGTAGTTGATAAAGAAAACGTAAAAGCAGAACTTATCGATTCGGAGTATTACGAGGCAAGTGAATTCACAGGTTTAGAGTAAAACAGCTGAAAAGGAAGAATAGTGATAGATTTATCTATCACTATTTCTCTATTTTTATTTGTTTTAGTAAGGGGAGGCGATAGTATGAGTGAGTATATTTTAGAGATGAATAATATTTCTAAAGAATTCCCAGGGGTTAAGGCTCTCTCAAACGTGAATTTCAAAGTAAAAAAAGGCGAGATTCATTGTTTGGTAGGAGAAAACGGAGCAGGTAAATCGACTTTGATGAAAGTGTTAAGTGGAGTATACCCCTATGGAAATTACACAGGAGATATCGTATTTGAGGGGAAGGTTCAACAGTTCAATGAGATAACGGATAGTGTCAAAGCAGGTATCGGTATCATTTATCAGGAACTAGCTCTATTTCCAGATTTGACTGTTTATGAAAATATATTTGCCGGCAACGAATTGAAAAAAGGTCCCTTCGTAGACTGGAATAAAACGATCGTTCAAGCAACCGAGTTATTGCAAAAAGTGAAGTTAAGAGTGACTCCTGAAACATTGATCAAGGAATTAGGTGTAGGGAAACAACAGCTAGTGGAAATTGCCAAAGCTTTAAGCAAGGACGTTAACTTGCTTATATTAGATGAACCAACTGCCGCCCTTAATGAAGATGATAGTGAAAATTTGTTGGTACTTCTAAAAGAGCTGAAAAACCAGGGAATTAGCTGTATTATGATTTCGCATAAACTTAAAGAAGTCATCAATATCGCAGATAAAGTAACAGTATTACGTGATGGACAGACGATTTGTACGCTTGATGCGAGTAATGGAGAAATATCTGAAAACGTCATTATTAAAAACATGGTAGGTCGCGATATTGAAGATATTTATCCAAAGCGTTTAGACAAGAAGATTGGTGAAACAGTTCTTGAATTATCTAATTGGACTGCTTATGATTCACAACTAGGTCGGGATGTAGTGAAAAATGCTCAGCTTAAAGTGAAAAAAGGCGAGATTATTGGAATTGCTGGTTTAATGGGCTCTGGTCGTACAGAACTTGCCCTCAGTATTTTTGGAAATCCTAAAAACTATAAGATTCAAGGTAACATGAAAATGTTTGGGGAAACAAAGGTGTTAAAGCATACAAGTGAGGCTATTAAAGCTGGTATTGCCTATGTGACGGAGGATCGTAAAGGAGACGGCTTATTCCTATTGCAGGATATTAAAAGTAATGTTTCTGCAGCACATCTTAAAGGTATTTCCTCAAAAGGAATCCTAAACCTGAACGAAGAAGTAAAGGTTGGAACAGCCTATAAAGATTCCCTCTATATTAAAGCGAGCTCACTTGAACAGATTGTTGGGAAACTCAGTGGTGGGAACCAACAAAAAGTATCACTTGGTAAATGGTTGTTTACTGGACCTAAGATTTTAATATTGGATGAACCGACCAGGGGAATAGATGTTGGAGCGAAGTTTGAAATTTATACAATTATGAATGAATTGATCAACGAAGGAATGAGTATTATTATGATTTCCTCTGAACTAGGTGAAGTGCTAGGGATGAGTGATCGAATTTACGTTATGGCAGAGGGCTCCGTTAAAGGAGAGCTTACGATAGAGGAAGCGACACAAGAAACAATAATGGAACTTGCGACGCAATAAGAGGGGGATAATGATGAATTTTTTTGGAGAAGCAAAAGCACTCGTCAAAGCCAACATTCGAGATTATGGGATGTATATTGCGTTAATAGTGATTATGTTAACGTTTACGATTATGACGAACGGACTATTTATGTCCTCAAGAAACATTAGTAATTTATTGGATTCAGCAGGTTATATCGCCGTATTGGCAGTTGGGATGACGTTAGTTATTGTCATTCGTCATATAGATTTATCGGTTGGATTTTTAGCTGGATTTTTAGGTGCCATTGCAGCTATATTCTTAACGCAAATGGGTGTATCAGTGTGGATTACGATTCCAGTTATTTTAATACTTGGAGCCCTAATCGGATTAGTTAATGGTGTTTTGATTGCTAAAATTGGTATTCCAGCCTTTGTAGCAACGCTTGCGGGAATGCTAATTTTCCGTGGTGCATTGCTTCAGGTTACAGAAAAAACGGGAACAATTATTGTTAAAGATGATCAGTTTAATGCGATAGGGAATGGATTTATCCCGTCTATAATGCAACTAAACGGTTTGCATCTATTAACATTATTAGTAGGTTTAGTTGGTATTCTATTATTTGTTTACAATGAAATTTCTACTCGACGTAACAAAATGACGTATGGTTTCGAAGTTATGTCAAATGGGTTATTCAGTACAAAGCTTGTGTTAATATCCGCAATTATTGGCTATATCACATGGATTTTAGCAGGATACAATGGTCTTTCATGGACAGTAATCATAATGATTGTAGTAGTAGTTATTTATCACTTCTTAACAACAAAAACTGTACTTGGTCGCCATATTTATGCAGTCGGCAGTAATCCAGAAGCTGCCCATTTAAGCGGTATCAATGTACAAAAGATTACATATATCGTATTTGGATCGATGGGTATGCTCGCAGCATTATCTGGTATTCTATTTACTTCAAGGCTTCAATCAGCGACGACTACAGCAGGTACACTATTTGAACTGGACGCAATTGCTGCGGCCTATGTAGGAGGGGTATCTTCTGCCGGTGGTGTTGGTAAAGTAACAGGTGCAGTTATTGGTGCCATAGTAATGGCTTCCTTATCAAGTGGGATGAATCTGCTAGGTGTTGGTATTTCGTATCAATACATGATTCGTGGAGGAGTTTTAGCTGGAGCAGTAATCTTTGATGTGATGACACGTAAGCAACGAGCTTAGATTATAGGTATTGAACGGTGGCACCCTTTTTATAGGGTGCCTTGTATTATATATGGGAGATTATTGAATTTACTTGCGTTCAATGATTAGTTACTCAGGCTTTATGAACCTTTACTCACGGAGATGGAAACAATACTGGCTTCCGTGTGTGAAATACTTGCGAATCGGATAATTTTGTAAAAAAAAGCGTAGAAAGTAACCTAATATGGGATTGTCAATTTTATTCAAGATGGTACTATGGAAGAAACTAGCCTATGGAAAGGGGAAGGTAGATGAGGACAAAAATTGTTCTATTACTAGGTGCATTAATTATTGTTTTTAGTTATTTAACGATTGTATCTGCAACAAAGGCTTTTCGTTCAACCAATGAATTACCTACCACCCTTTCCGAGATGGAAGATTCTATTCGTCTTGTATTAATCACGCAAGAGCTAGATACCCCTTTTTGGAATAAGGTTGGGTATGGAGCAAAGCAGCAAGCCAAAGAAGAAAGTGTAGAGTTGGAAGTCTGGGGTAGCTATGGAAATAACGAAGATGATTTTTTGAAAAAGATGGAGATTGCTATACATTCCAAAGTAGATGGAATTATTGTTCAAGGTCTAGACACCGAGGAATTTAAAAATCTAACTAAAATAAAAGCCGCCTTTTATGGAATACCAGTAATTACCGTAGCAAACGACGTTCCAGTGGAAGAAAGCTTGCGTAAAACTTATGTAGGCTCTGATCAGTTTGGGGCAGGACAAATGGTCGCCTCTCAACTCGTTAAAGAAATGGGGACCTCTGGAGAAGTCATCATTCTTAGAGATGATGTACAGGCATTTTATCAAGAAGAGCGTTTAGCTGGAATACAAGATGTCCTCGAGGGTTACTCAGAGATTGACATAACTATCAGAGGAACAGTGGACACAAATGAACAAGTGATTTCGACAACTCAACAGCTTATGAATGAAGTGCCCCGAGCTACTGCGTTTATCGCGATTAATGCAAATTATGCAGGGCCTATGATTCAGGAAATAGGAAGACGAACACAAGTGGAGCCGTATCATATTTATACGTTTGATGATGGAGTTGAATCGACTACTCTTTTAGAACAAGGAAAACTGGATGGAGTATTAGAGCAAAAACCAGAGGAAATGGGCCAGGAAAGTGTGAAGTGGCTCATGGAATGGGTTTCTGGAAAGACGGTTCCTTTAAATTCTGATGGGTATTTAACCGAAACAAATATGCTTATATCGGATGGTGACCAGCGATGACTACCATTCAAAGGAAAATTTGGCTACTCGTTTCTGTTATGCTTCTCATCATGGGCATTATTTGGATGATGCTAACTTATTACAATCAGCAAACACAAGAACAAACTAATACTATTCTACAGCGCTATTTGCGCCTCAATGAAGTAACAATTGCTAGTCAAAAAATGATTACCGATTTAAATAATTATTTGCTGGACCCTACTGAAGTACATAAAGTACAGATAGAAAAGAGTATTAAAACTATTGAGGAAGTTCAACAGGATGTTGTAAAGCTTCGTAATGAAGAAAATGCATTTTCAGTTACGAATTATATCCATTTAATCGACAGTTTAGTGGAGACAACCAATCGTTCTATACTATTTTCCGAAGAACAGGAATTAGAAGGTTCAAAGAATGAATTTAATGAAGCAAATCGTATATCGATGTACATATCTGAAATGACATTAACTATCTTAGACCGGGAGTTAAAAACCTATAATCTATTTTATAGAGAAATCATTGATCAGTCAGAAGAGTTAAAAAAGCTAGGAATCTGGATACTCCTTCTAGTAACAGCTGTGTTACTTTTGGCTACTTATTGGTTTTCGCTGAGTATAACGAAGCCTGTTCATCAGCTAACAAAGGCTGCAAATGAGTTAGCAAAAGGACGATTCAATCAAAAAATAAAAGTAGAATCTAATGATGAGATTGCATTTCTAGCTCAAACTTTTGATGAAATGCGACTAAATATTAATGACTTAATACTAGAGATTCAACAAAAGGCGCAGCTTGAGCATGAGCTTCAGCAAAGTAAGCTACTATTAAAAGAGAGTCAATTAAAGAGTTTACAGAGCCAAATTAATCCTCATTTTTTGTTTAACACATTAAATACTTTGTCCAAGAAGGCCTATTTGGATGGTGCAGAGGAAACAAGCGATTTGCTAGTCAGTGTAGCGGGATTACTTCGTTATAACTTAAAGCGGATAGATCGTTCGGTTACCTTGTATGAAGAAGTTCTTGTGCTCTATCAATATATGGAAATACAAAAAGCTCGCTTCAATGACCGTTTACATTTTGAAACAAACATCGATGAATCTTGTTTACATGTTAATATACCAGGTCTTACACTTCAACCTATTATAGAGAATGCTGTCATTCATGCAATCGAGCCAGAAGAGGATGGAGGCACGATTTCGTTTAGAATTTTAAGAGATGGTTCCTGGATTATTATGGAGATAGAAGATAGTGGAAAAGGTATTTCGCAGGAAAATATAGAATTGCTATTGAATGGACAAATGGATTCAAACGAAGGACACTCCACGGGGATTGGTTTTCAAAATGTAGTGAAAAGGCTACAACTATTTTACGGCGTGGATCATTTAGTATCTATTGAAAGTGTAGAAGGTATTGGAACAAAGGTAATCATACAAATCCCGGAAACTAGGGAGGAGGTCAGTGATGAAACTATTAATCGTAGATGATGAACCAATTGAAAGAGAAGGAATGGAGGCTATACTACAAAAGGCATTTCCAGATCTTTTAATTGCTCAGGCGAAAAATGGGAAAATAGCAATTGAATTAACGGATAGTTTTCAGCCTGATTTAATCTTAATGGACATAATGATGCCTGGCATGACTGGCTTAGAGGCTATTGAAGTAATTCAGGTTTCTCATCCTATGGTCAAGTTTGTTATGGTAACTGCTTTTGATATGTTTGATTATGCAAGACAGGCCCTTAAACTTGGAGTAAAAGATTATTTATTGAAACCAAGTAAAGCTAGTGAAATAGTGTTAACAGTAGGGAAGGTACTTGATGAGTGCCAAAAAGAGCACGAGGCAGCTAGTAGTAGTAAGTTACAAATCGAGAAATGGGAACAGGCACTTGCCTTGGCTGAGACGGATATAGTCACCCAATTGTTATTTGATCACGTACATGAAGTTCATATTGATATGTTGGTAGAGATGCTGGATATTCGCTCTACTCTTGAAAAATTTGTTGTAGTAGTAGTGTTACCAGAAGGAGCACATAACTTTTATTTAGCGATTAAAGAAAAGGTTAGAGCGACAGGGGATGCTTGGGTTGGTGCATTAAACGGGAGGCAGCTACCTCTAATCCTATTTCGTGATTCACAAAGAAGTTTTCGGTCCCAAGCGATAGCTTTAGCTAAAAGTATTTTAACTATAGATAAGGAAAAGCAAGGAACTGAGTGGTTTGTGGGTATTGGTCAGGTGTGTGAAAGCTTAGATGAAATTCGTGTGTCTTATCAAGAGGCCCTAATTGCGACGATGGATACAACATTAGCGGTTAAATATAGGTTTTATATGGATGTCCCATCGCTTACTTTAGAGACAGATAATCATATTATCAAGCAACAACAGAAAGATTTCTTTGATCATATCCGTCTCGGGGATTGGGGGGCTATTCGTACTCGTTTGTTGGATATAATTCAGCAATATGAAAATGTGGGGAATTCATTAATATATACGCAGCAACGAATACTTGAGTTACTTTGGGTGACTAATCGTGTAATGGATGAAATGGGAATGGAAACAAACGCATTATTTTTTTCCTTCCAAGCAAATGATTATAGACAGTTAAGAACAGAGACACTTTTACTGCTAGATCAGATGAATTCTGTTTATAATGCACATTATGATCAATTAGAGGCTGACAAAATACATCAAGTCCAGCAGTATATTCGAGAACATTCGGATGAAGATATTTCTTTAGATGCACTAGCGTATCGAGTGAATTTGAGCCCAATCTATATTAGTAAAATGTTTAAGGAAAAGCTAGGCGTCAACTATATAGACTATTTAACAGAGTGCCGCATTGAAAAAGCAAAAAAATTATTGAATGACCC
>Ga0209013_10002056_pt1 | contig 18413 bp, 18 predicted proteins | sample Cruoilmetagenom2_FD_187291 | JGI IMG/M metagenome (GOLD analysis project Ga0209013, IMG submission 187291) | Oil polluted marine microbial communities from Coal Oil Point, Santa Barbara, California, USA - Sample 2 (SPAdes) (version 2) | ecosystem: Environmental > Aquatic > Marine > Oil seeps ...
GGATGAGATGTGCCAAGCTCTTGATGCTCTGGTGCTTGCGAAAAGCGGACGCATACCCATCGGTATTCGGAGCATTTTCGCAAGTGGCCAGAGCGCAAGGGCTTGGTGCAGATCGCCGGTGAGAATCACTCATCTTAGGTAATACCTAATACCTTCCTACGGGTGCGCTCCATCCTCGATCCAGCGGCGGTAGAGCTCGAGCTCGGCGGGTCGCAGCATCTTCGACCCGGTCAGCGTCCGCGGCATGCCCTTGCCCTCGGCGGCCCGGTGTTGAAGTTTGAGCCACAGGTACGATTTCTCCGGATCGCCCGGCGCCACCAGCGCCATCTCCGACGCCTGGATCGACCGCCGACCCACGAGCTGACCGTAGCCTTCCCCCGAATCGAGAACCAACCGGCCCTTCGCCTCCTCCGAGTCGTGACAGCCCATGCAATGAGCCATCACCAATGGTTCGAGATGGGTCGAGTAGGAAACGGGAACGTCCTCCGAAACCTCCGGAACCAAGGCCCCGCATCCGGCAAGCACCACAGCCCCAACAATTAACAGGAATCTCCTCACTCTGCTCCTCCCGCGAGGCAAACAAGGCCCGGTGCTGAGAGTATTCCCTCGCCGCGAGGGACGCGCATATATTTCGATTTCGGATTTCGGATTTCGGATTTGACGTCCCTCGACTCTTGGCCGAAGCCGGGAAGCCCCAGTCGGCGTGGCGATGTCGAAAATGCCGGGCGGACGTGCCGTCCTTGACGATTTTGGGAGCGCGGATTTTCCTGCGCGAAGATCCTTCTGGCCCAAACATCGTCAAGGGGGGCACTCCCGGGCAATGCAGTTTCGGAGCATCGGGATCTTCAAGCCGGAAGACTCTCGCAGGAATGCGCCATCGCGCGCCAAAGGACCGCGTGGCCGCGGGCCCTGCCCGCGGACGGCGGGCGTCCAGGCACGGAGACGGACACGGCGCTACGTGTGGCGGATGAGACCCATGCGGTTGGCGCAGTCGATCCTCACCTCAAGCGGATGCTCGACCCTAACGTGGCGGACGTTGCGGCTCTCCCAGATCGCTTCCTGCGCGTTGAGCCAGTCATAGTCGATTCGTCCCTCACCGTCCGGCGCCACCGACATGTAGAGCACCCGGTGGCTCAGCAGGCGGTGAAAGAAGTGGGTGCCGTGGCTGAGGCTGGTCGGCGCATCGGGCAGCGTGGCCTCGACGATCACCCTTGCCGCCGAAATCTGACCCCAATTGACCGGCACGCCGAAACGCTCGTCGGTGGTTCCCCACCGACCGAGACCGATGAAGATCCCGTGCCGGCCTTCCTCCACCAATCCCCGGTTGACGGCGTCCAACTCGGAGGCCATCATCCGCGTCAACCCGCGATCGAAGCTCTCCGGTCGAAGGTAGACCACGTCCGCGAGATCATCGCGGGCGCCCTGCCCGAGACAGTTGTCTGATGCAACGATGATATTCCCGGCCGTCAGGTCGCCGGCCTCCACCGGGGTCCGCTCGCTCGGGGTCAACATCGGCCGAAGTTGCAGGATACCGATCTGTATGGGAAGACCGTCATCAGGGTCGAGCATGGCGGCGATCTCGATCTCAGCCTCGCCGTTGACCGCGTTGCAGGCGAGCTCGAGCAACCGTTCCACCACCGGCGTGAATGGAATTGAGCGCGATTCGAGCAGAGGCGAGAAGGTCAGGACGCGAGGACCGTTTCCCTCGATGCCCGAGCGCACCTGATCAGACTGCGAATCATAAGTCGAGGCCAGGAACTTGAGCGTGCCGTCCGCCTCGGCGTCGGCCAGACCCGACCGCACGAGACAGGTGGTCTGGCAAACCGGATCGGGGGGCGGTGGATTGCCCACGTTGACCGCCCAGAAGCTGTTCTGGGTGTATTTGAGAAGATCCCCGGTGCTCTTGTACGGCGGCGGCGCCGTCGGCCGGTGCGGACAGTAGCTCCACACGTGATCGCCGTCGGTGATGACCTTTCCGAGCCCGAGGGCCAGCGACACCACCCCGTCCTCGCGCTCATTCCCCGGAACCGGGTAGTGATTGTACGATCGGGCAACCGCCGAGATGGTTGGATAGAACCTCCCGTCGCGGCGCGCGCCGAACACCTCCTGCACCACCACCGCCATCTTCTCAGCATCATCCGCGAGGCCCGCTGCACGGCGCGAGATGGCGGCGCTTTCAAAGAAGGTCGATGCCCATGCGAGCTTCAGCGCACTCGACAGGCGCCGGTAGCGAGCGTTGTCGTCGCTCTCGGTGTTGGGAATCAGCGTCGAGGTGAAAATACCCGCAAAGGCTCTTTCTTCGACATCCTCGAGAAAGCTCGAAGGCCGCACGACCAGCGGCGCGCGCATGACGTCAAGCAGGTTGTGTAATTCCTCGCGTACGTCCGGTGGCAGCTCGCCGCGCTGGAACGCATGAGCCATCTCGGTGTCCGGCGAGCCGGACAACGCCACGCCCCACAAGCGGTTGCGGTCCATGAAATCCGAGAAGACTCCGGTCGCGATCACCACCACGCGCGGTACCACGACCGTAACACCATCGAAATCTGCGGCGTCGAATCGCGGCAGGATCTCCTCGCGGATCTCGCGAAGACCCGCAGCCTTGCCGCCAATGCCGCCGCCGCCGATCACGGCGAAGTCGCTCTCGATGCCAAATGTCGTGCGGTCGAACCGGAGACTTTCGAGGTCGGTTGTCGTGTTCATGCGCGCAGGGTCGCGCGTTCGCCGCGCCGTGTCAATACCCGCAGGATGTATCTGATCCTGTTCACAACCTCAGCAGCATCGCCGCCCAGTGGAAACCGGCGCCGAACGCGGTCAGGAGAACCAAGTCTCCCGCGCCGACCCGGCCTTCGTTGCGGGCCTCCCAAAGCGCAAGCGGCACCGAGGCTGAGCCTGTGTTGCCATAGTCTTGGACGTTGACGGCGAGCTTGTCGTCGGGAATGTCGAGCTGCTTCTGGAGGGCGAGGATGATCCGCAGGTTGGCCTGGTGTGGCACCACTAACGCGAGATCCTCCACACCGAGGCCGGCGTGCGTGAAGACCTCGCGAGAGGCCGCCGCCATCCGGGTCACCGCCTCCTTGAAAACCTCCCGGCCCTTCATCACGATGTCCTTGTGCTCGCCCCGCTGCGCCCCCTCGAGTGTGAATGGCCGTCGGGTGCCGCCAACCTCGACGCCGAGGATCTCCGCCTGCGAGCCGTCGGTGCCGGCGGTGAAGGCGAGGAATTTGCCGCCGCCCTCGCCGGTCGGCCCGACCACCGCGGCGCCGGCTGCGTCGCCAAAGAGCACGCAGGTCGCTCGGTCGCTCCAGTCCATGAGCCGGGTCAGCAGCTCGACGCCCACGACGAGTACCTTCTTCCCACCCGACAGCGCCCTCGACCGCGCTACGTCGAGCCCGAGCACGAAGCCGGCGCAACCGCTGCTCGCGAGATCGAACGATGGCACCTCGCGCGCGCCCAATCGTTGCTGGATGTATGGTGCAGTATCGGGAATATAGACCTCGGGCGTGTCGGTGGCGACGATGATCTCGTCGATCTCGGACGCAGCAATGGCCGCGTCCTCGAGGGCCCTCTCGGCGGCAGCCACCGCCAGGTCGACCGTCGTCTCGCCGTCGGCAGCCACCCGCCGGGTCTTGATCCCGGTGCGGGCGATGATCCACTCGTCGGAGGTGTCCACGTACTCGGCCCAGTCGTCGTTGGTCATCACGCGTTCGGGGACGTAGGCGCCGAGACCGAGGAGACCGATAGGTTCGTCATTTATCAAGAAGGTCCTCCCAGGGCCACGAGTGTAAACGAACTCCCCTGACGGTTCAGACAAGAACGGCAATGATGTCAGACCCACGCCGCCTGATGACAGACAGCGGGCGGCCGCGTATGGTGGATCATGGGAGACACAATGAGCGACGGCTCGGGTCATTGGGACGCGGAGCTCTTCCGCCGCGAGGGACACCGAATGGTGGACTGGATCGCCGCTTACCTCGATGGCGGCAATCGCGAACATCCGGTGCTATCGCGGGTCGAACCGGGCGAGATGGCGGGGCGCTTACCGGTGGCGATGCCAGAAACGGCCGAAGATCCCGAAAGGGTGTGGGAGGATTTTCTCGACATCGTCCTGCCCGGCGTCACCCACTGGAACCACCCCGGCTTCATGGCCTACTTCGGCATCACCGGCTCAGGGCCGGGCGTCCTCGGCGAAATGTTGTCAGCCGCGCTCGATGTCAACGGCATGCTGTGGCGGACCTGCCCCGCAGCCACCGAGCTCGAGGTGGTAGTCCTCGATTGGTTGCGGACCGGGCTCGGGCTGCCGGAAGGTCTCTTTGGTTTTTTGACCGACACCGCCTCGATTTCGTCCCTGCTTGCCCTGGCCGCCGCGCGCGAGGCGGCCGATCCCGAGATTCGCAACCGCGGCATGGCCGGCCGCGACGATCTTCAGCCGTTCAGGGTCTATGCGTCGGACCAGGCCCATTCCTCGATCGCCAAGGCCTGCATTACTCTCGGCCTCGGCCTCGACGGCTTCTGCGCCATACCCCACGACTCGGAGTATCGGATGGATGTCGAGGCGCTCCGGCTCGCGATCGCCTCCGACCGTGCAGCGGGTTTCCGCCCGTTGGCGGTGACGGCCACCGTCGGTACGACCTCGACCACGTCGGTTGACCCGGTGGCGGCAATCGCCGAGGTCTGCGCCGCGGAGGGCCTGTGGCTCCACGTCGACGCGGCCTACGCGGGCTCGGCGGCGATGTGCCCCGAATTCCGTTGGTGCCTCGAGGGCTGCGAGCGTGCCGACAGCTTCGTCTTCAACCCTCACAAGTGGCTCTTCACCCCGATCGACGCCTCGGCGCTCTACACTCGCCACCCCGAGATTTTCAAACGCGCCTTCTCGTTGGTGCCTGAGTATCTGACGACCCCGGTCAGCGGCCAGGTGGTCGATCTCATGGACTACGGCGTCCAGCTCGGCCGCCGCTTCCGCGCCCTCAAGCTCTGGTGGGTGATGCGCTGCTTCGGCCTCGAGGGAATCCGCGCCCGTCTGCGTCGGCACATCGCCATGGCCCGTGATTTCGCCGATTGGATTGACGGCGAGCCCGGCTTCGAGCGCCTGGCGCCGGTACCCTTCTCGGTGGTCTGCTTCCGCGCCCGGCCGGTGGGTCTCGAAGAGGAGGAGCTGGACCGTTTCAACATGGAGCTGATGGAGCATGTCAACGCATCGGGTGAGGTGTTTCTCTCCCACACCAAGCTCGACATCGGGGTCGCCCTGCGAGTCGCGATCGGCAACCTCGGCACCGTCGAATCGGATGTGGATCGCTGCCGGGAGCTGCTGAAGGAGGGGTCGGCGTGCCTCTCGACCCTCTAAAAGAACCGGCGAGCCGGTCGAGACGGTTGGTCGCCGCTCTCCGTGGGACGGCGCTCGCGAGCTTTGGCTTTGTCGCGCTCATCGCGACCAACGGGCTGCAGGTCGCAAGCCTCATCATTCTCCCCTTCTCACGCTCCGCCTTCCGTCGCATCAACCGCTGGTGCGCTAACTCCTGGTGGGGCATGTGCGTCGACGGCGCCGAGAGGCTTAACGGCACAAGGACCCTCATCTCGGGCGATGATCTGCCGATGCGCGAGGACGCCCTCCTGATCGCCAACCATCAGCAGATGCCTGACATCCCGGCCATCATGAAGCTCGCCAAGACCAAGGACCGGCTCGGAGACCTCAAGTTTTTCGTCAAGAAGCAGCTCAAGTGGGCTCCTGGAGTCGGCTGGGGAATGCAGTTCCTCGATTGCCCGTTCATAGATCGCGAGTGGTCCTCCGACCGCGAGCACATCACCCGCACATTCGCGAAGCTGGTGGACAACCGGGTGCCGATGTGGCTGGTCTCCTTTGTCGAAGGCACTCGCGCGACCCGCCCGAAGATCGAGGCGTCGAGCGAGTTCGCACGCTCGCGAGGCCTCGCCGAGACGAGCCATGTGCAGGTCCCACGCACCAAGGGATTCACGGCGTCGGTCCAGGGCCTCCGTGAACACATCACGGCGGTCTATGACCTCACAATCGGCTACGAAGAGGGCGTGCCCACTCTGTGGCAGTACGTCAAGGGCCTGGTTGATCGCATCCACGTGCACGTGCGGCGCTTCCCGATCGAAGAGCTTCCCGAAACCGACGATGGGCTGCGGCAATGGCTCCTCGATCGGTTTTTCGAGAAGGATGTGCTGCTGGAGCAGTTCTATGAGTCCGGGAAGTTCCCCAACACGCGAATGCAAAGCCGCGAAGCGGCGACAGATTCATAGCCTGGGGCGTGAGCCCCAGGGAAGGAAAGCCCCAATAAAGTCAAGCCCGGAACGGGCGACAGACCTTCCCATTGTCTGTCGCCGCTTCGCGGTTGACGTCATTCGGCCTGCCGTTTCCTGGGGCTCACGCCCCAGGCTAAATATCTGTCGCGCCTTCGGCGCTGAAGCCGAAGGCGGCCACCGAAGCCCGACCGAACGGCTACTGCTTCTTCGTCGACAGCCCAAACGGCAGGTAAGCCGGGCACCAGCCGATGGCCGCGGTTGCGAGCGGCACCAGCCCGACCAGCCCCCACCAGCTGTGGTAGTACCACCCGGCGGCGCAAATGGCGACGCCGACAACAATCCGGATCACACGGTCAGAGGAACCGACGTTCAACTTCATCTCACACCTCCTTGATCGACTGCGTACAGGGTAGCAGGGCACGGGGATCACCCATGGAGTGAATTCTCAGTTCTTATTTCTTAATTCTCAATTGCCGCTGTTCCTCCGAACCCTTTCGGGTAGGTTCAGGTTCATTCAACATTGAGAATTGAGAATTGAGAATTGAGAATTCAGGCCCTGCACCCTGAACCCAAATCCTAACGTTCCACCGCGAACAGCCTCCGCGTCCACAGAAGCAACGTGACCGCGAGCGCGAGGAGCGCCGCTCCGGTGGCCTGGTGGGCGGTGGTGATGGTGACTTCGAGAGTCGTCGGACTGCCGACAACCGCCCGTCCCTGAGTCACCGCCAGCGCCGCGATGCCGAGGGTCACCTGAACGACGACACCACCAATGAGCGCCTGGCCGAGCCGCTGCACGGGCCAGACTCCGTGGTAGAGCCCCCACGCGCGGGCGCCGGCGATCACCGCCAGCATCACAACCACCGCGGCGAGGGAGATGTGGATGATCAGCCCCCAGGCGAGGTGACGCTGGACCGCACCGAGGACGAGCTGAACCACCAGGGTCGCCACCAACCACGACTGTATCGACCGATCGCCGCCCACTGTCGACCGCGGTTCGGCCACCGGCGCCAGCCGCCACCACCGGCTCGTGACCACCGCGATCGCCACCATCAGACTGAGAAAGACCTGGCCGAGGACCCCGTGGAGCACCGCCAAGGCGATGCTCGGCGCCATGTCGGTCTCGGAGGTCGAGAGCGTGAAGCCGCCGGTGACCCGCAGCCCGCCGAGCAGGCCCTGGAGAATCACGAGAACCACGGCCACGATCGCGAGGCGACGCAGCCAGGGGCGGTCGTCTCGCCGCCACAAACGGATAGCGAGCACGATCGTGGTCAAACCCACCAGGGCGCCAAAGAGCCGGTGCGCGTGCTCGTAGTAAATGCCACCGGTCATCCGCGCCAGCGGAAACAAAAACAGATTCGAACCGAAGGTGTTCGGCCAGTCGACCACCGCCAGCCCGGCCTCGTTCGAGGTCACGAGCCCACCGGCGACGACGAGCAGGAAGGTCGCCGCGACCGCGACCTTGGAAAACAGGGCCGTCCACTCGGCGGGATCGGCGATCTGATCCACGCGACGGCCCGGCGCGGCTGCAAAGCCTCCCGACACCAGCGCCATGACCAAAATTGACCCCGGCACCCACCACAGGGCCGATGGCACGACACCGCCGCCGTCCGCCGACGCCAGGATGCTGCCGAGGATCAGCATGTTGACGATGGCCGCCACCACACCCACCACCACGCCGGCGAGCCACCCGTTGCCGGTCCGCGATCCAGCAATCCACCCCCACACCGCCACCATTGCCAGCATCAGACCCAGCACCAGCCAGCTCGGCGCCATCACCGCCGGGAGCCGGCAGACGTAGGCCGCCGCCCACATGGAAACGGTCATTGCGAAGGCCAGAGGAAGGACATAGCTGCGGCCCGAACCTATCGAGTTCATCTCTCACCTCCCGAACGCCGAATTTCTCGCTGTCGTCATGCGTTATACTGCGCGGCGATCGCAGCCAATCATCGCAGATCGAGAGACAACCGGAAAGTACCGACGAGATGGATATTCACATCGCAACCGGAACGCCCACGTGCACAACATGATCTCGGATTACCTCGAGCTTGCCAAGGCGCGCCTCGGTGCGCTGGTGGTGCTCACGGGGTTCGTCGGCTACCTGCTCGGCGCACGGGGCAACCCGTCGCTGTGGGTCGGTGCAGCCGCCGTCGTCGGCACCGCGCTGAGCGCCTTCGGGGCAAACATCCTCAACCAGTGGTGGGAGATCGAGCGCGACCGCCGCATGCTGCGCACTCGTGAGCGCCCCCTGCCGACCGGCCGCGTCGGCCGCAGCCGGGCGGCCTTGTGGGGCGTCGTGACGGCGCTGGCGGGTCTCATGGTACTGGCCCTCGGCACCAACCGCCTCACCACGGGACTGTCGCTCGGTGTGATCTTGCTCTACGTGCTCGTCTACACGCCGCTCAAGGTGCGGACCCCGCTCAACACCGTGGTCGGTGCGGTCTGCGGCGCGGTACCGCCGATGATGGGGTGGGCCGCGGCCACCGGCCGCCTCGACACCGGCGCCTGGATCCTTGGCGGCATCCTCTTCGTGTGGCAGATTCCACACTTCCTCGCCCTCGCCTGGCTCTACCGCGACGACTACGCCCGCGGCGGCTTCCAAATGCTGCCGGCGGTCGATGCCGAGGGCCGTCTGACGGGGCGGCTAGCGTTTATCTACGCCGCGGCGTTGCTGCCAATCACGGCCGCGCTCAGCGTCGCAGGGGTCACCGGCGGCGCCTTCCTGGTCGCCTCGCAGGTCGTGGGGACAGCTTTTGTCGCGCTCGGTTGGGTCTTTCTTCGCGACCGCAGCAGCCGATCGGCACGCCGGCTCTTTCTCGCGAGCATCCTCTATCTGCCGGTGGTGCTGGGGTTGGGCGTGGCCGACATGGACCATCGTCGAGATGTCACGGTGCTGTCATCTGTCGTTCCGGACCCGGCGCCGGCTGCCGCCACTGGATTCTGACCCGGTGAAGGGGCTGGCCATCATCCGCAGCGGTTGGTGGGTGGCGCTGGCGGCCGCAGTCCTGACGTTGGTTGTCGGTGCGGTGCTCGTCGCTCCCCTCTTCGACCGGGCACGCCCCGACGCCCGCGACGCCGATTTCGATCTCACGGACACCAAGGTGCCGAGAGAACTCATCGTGCGCGCCATGAACCGCGACGGCGTCCGGGCGTTGGTGGCGCCCGCGATGATGGACGCGAACGAGGTTGACCGGTTCAACCGCGAGGAGCGCGGCAAGATGCTGGTGCCCGACGATCGGGTGATTGGGGTTGTGATCTCGGGTGACGCCCGCGCCTATCCGCTGCGCCTGATGCGGTGGCACGAGGTGGTCAACGACGTGGTCGGCGGCGAACCCATCGCCGTCACGTACTGCCCACTGGGTGACAGCGTTACAGTTTTCAGCCGCCTCCTCGACGGCGCCGAGGTCGAGCTCGGCGTTTCGGGCCTCCTGTATGACTCCAACACCCTGCTCTACGACCGCCGGTCCGGGCCGCCGGGCACGCCACTGTGGATCCAGCTCGACGGCCGCGCGATCGCCGGACCGGCGCCCGCCTCCCAACCACGGCTGGCGTTGCGTCGGGCAACCCTGACCACCTGGTCCAATTGGCGGACGGGCCACCCGGACACCGGGGTGATGGCGCCGTTGCCCGACATGAAGACCCTCTACAAGCGCGACCCCTATCACTCCTACTTCGGATCCGGCCTCCTCAGATTTCCCGTTGACCCACTGCCGCCGGAAGAAGGTCTCTCACTCAAAGACCGCCTCGTCATCATCACCATCGACGGGGAGAACACCGCGATGGCGCTCCCGGCGTTGGCCGCGGCGGCCGGAACCCGATCGGGCTCTCTTGAACTGGTGGTGCAGGATCTGATTCTACGTATCGGCTTCGACGCCGATCTCGGGGTTGCCTCCGTTGAGCCGCTCGGCGACTCGGACCGTCTGACGGCGGTGCGGTACGCGTTCTGGTTTGCGTGGTTTTCCATCGAAGGAACGGTTCCTGTTATGATCCCCGGCGCCGGGTGAGTCCCGGAGCAGTCAATCAGTCGCGCGGAGGAGTTTGATGACCGTCCAGATCGAGAAATTCACTTACGACGACGCCATCGTCCGCAAGTTCACGCTGATGACATTTATCTGGGGCGTGGTCGGGATGTTGGTTGGAATCATCGTCGCCCTCGAGCTCGCGGCGCCGCTCTTCAATTTCGAACTCCCATGGATCTCGTTCGGCCGCCTGCGGCCCCTCCACACCAACGCCGTGATCTTCGCCTTCGCCGGCAACGCGATCTTCGCCGGCGTTTATTACTCGATGCAGCGGCTCTTGAAAACCCCGATGTTCTCGCGGGGGTTGAGCGCAATCCACTTCTGGGGCTGGCAGCTGATCATCGTTGCCGCCGCCATTACCCTGCCCCTGGGCATCACCCAAAGCAAGGAGTACGCCGAGCTCCAGTGGCCGATCGACATCGCCATCGCGGTGATATGGATCGTCTTCGCAATCAACGTCTTCGGCACCATCGCCAAGCGCCGCGAGCGCCACATCTACGTCGCGATCTGGTTTTATATCGCGACGATTATCACCATCACCCTGCTCCACGTTTTCAACAACCTCGCGATTCCGGCCGGGCTGTGGCGCAGCTACCCGATTTACGCCGGGGTCCAGGATGCATTCATGCAGTGGTGGTACGGCCACAACGCGGTCGGCTTCCTCCTCACGACCCCGTTCCTCGGCATCATGTACTACTTCCTGCCAAAGGCTGCAAACCGGCCGATCTTCTCCTACCGCTTGTCGATCATCCATTTTTGGTCGTTGATCTTCATCTATATCTGGGCGGGCCCCCACCACCTCCACTACACCGCCCTTCCGGCCTGGGCCTCGACCCTCGGCATGGTCTTTTCGGTGATGCTGTGGATGCCGTCGTGGGGCGGGATGCTCAACGGCCTCCTGACCCTGCGCGGGGCCTGGGACAAGGTGGCGACGGACCCGGTTCTCAAGTTCTTCGTGGTGGCGATCACCTTTTACGGTATGTCCACCTTCGAGGGCCCGCTCCTGTCGATCAAATCGGTGAACCTGCTCTCGCATTACACCGACTGGACGATCGCCCACGTCCACGCGGGCGCTCTCGGCTGGGTCGGCTTCCTCATCTTCGGCATGATCTACTGGCTGCTGCCGCGCCTCTTCCAAACCGAACTGTGGAGCAAATCTCTGGCCGAGGCCCATTTCTGGATCGGAACGATCGGTATCCTCCTCTACATCGTCGCCATTTACGCCGCCGGCCTGACCCAGGGCCTGATGTGGCTCGCCTTCGACTCCGAGGGCTACCTCAAGTACGGCGATTTCATCGAAACCACCCTCCGTCTGATCCCGATGTACTGGGTGCGGGTGATCGGCGGCCTCGCCTACTTCGCCGGCGCCCTCATGCTCGGGGTCAACTTCTTCATGACCTGGCGCAACCGCCCCGCCGTCTACGAGGTCCCGGTGCACGAGGCGCCGGCGCTTTCCAAGACCTTCCGCGAACACCCCGAGCCGGTGCTGCCGTTGGAGGCCGACCACGTTCATGTAGCCAACATCGGCTACAAGCTCGAGCGCTTCTTTTCGACCGTGTGGCACCGGCGCTGGGAGGGGCTGCCCCTGAAGTTCACGATCGCAGTCACCATCACCGTAGTCGTGGCCTCGCTCTTCGAGATCATCCCGACCTTTCTCATCAAGTCCAACGTGCCGACCATCTCCACCGTCACGCCCTACACCCCGCTCGAGCTGGTCGGCCGCGACATTTACGTCTCCGAGGGCTGCTACAACTGCCACTCGCAGATGATCCGCCCCATCCGCGCCGAGACCGAGCGCTATGGCGAGTACTCCAAACCCGGTGAGTTCGTCTACGATCACCCCTTCCAGTGGGGATCGCGACGCATCGGGCCCGATCTGCAGCGGGTCGGCGGGAAATACCCGGATCTGTGGCACGTCCGCCACATGGACGACCCGCGTGCGATCACCGCCGGTTCGATCATGCCCGCCTATCCGTGGTTGCTGACAACCGACCTCGATTTCGACGAGGTGCCGCGGTCGATGCGGGCCAACCAGTTAGTCGGCGTGCCGTACAGCGACGACGAGATTTCGAATGGGATCGCCACGGCCCACGAGCAGGCCGATGCCATCACCGGCGAAATCGTCGTCCAGGGCGGCCCGGAGCACCTCGAGGGCAAGCGGATCGTGGCCCTCATCGCCTATCTACAACGGCTCGGCACCGACATTACCAAGCCCGAGCCGGTGGCGATCGAGGAGGAGACCGGCGAGATGCCGGCCGCGGCCGTCGCCACCCTCAACGAGACCGTAGTCGCTGTGGAGGTCTCGCCGTGAAGATCAAACCCGATGTCCGCCGCGTATGGAACCGCAAGAGTGGACCGACCATCGCAACCACGAAGGCACAAAGACACCAAGGTTTTCACAAAGAAAAACTCTTCGGGTCCTCCTTCGTGTCTTCGTGTCTTTGTGGTTGTGACGATTCCCACAGGGGTGCGGAGGACGCGTCATGAGCCTGACCGACATCATGAGCGCCGCCGGGCTGACCTCATGGGACGAGGTCGCGCTGATACTGTGCTTCGCCATCTTCACCGTGATCGTTCTCTGGGTCTTTGGGGTGCGGCGAAAAGCTTCGTACGAGCACCTGAGTGAGCTGCCCCTGGAAGACGATACGGCTGGGCACAGTACTGCGAAAGGAGGTCATTCCTCGTGAGCACCGAACCCACCGAAAACAGCCACGAGACCCTCGACCAGGACCACCTACTGGACCACAGCTACGACGGCATCCAGGAGTACGACAACCCGCTGCCGAGGTGGTGGTTGGCCATCTTCTGGGCGAGCATCATTTTCGCGCCGCTGTACGTCCTCTACTTTCACTTCGGCGGCGGCATGCTCGCCACCGAACGCTACGACGAGGAGATGATCGCCTTTTACGACAAGCAGGCGGAGCAGCTCCTGGCTCTCGGTGAGATCTCTGAGGGAACCCTGGTCGGCTTGACGGCCGACGAGAGCATGATGAACGCCGGCCGCAAGGTCTTCCAGTCCAAGTGCTCCACCTGCCACGGAATGTTCGGCGAGGGCGGCATCGGCCCCAATCTCACCGACGACTACTGGCTCCACGGCGGCCAGCTCTTGGACATCTACAAGACGGTGACCGAGGGCGTGCCCTCGAAGGGCATGCTCGCCTGGGAACGCCAGCTGCGCCCGGCCCAGCTGATGGCGGTCAGCGCCTACGTGGGCACGCTGCTCGGAAACCAAACACCCAACACGAAGGCGGCACAGGGTGATCACTTCGTGCGACTGCCTCCGGCCGAGGAGGACCAAGAATCGCCGGACGACCTGCCCACCGCTGAGGCGGCGGCCGAGCCCGCCGCCTCCTGAGGACAGGCATGGTCGCCACCTCGAACGCGCCGGAGGCCGAGGAGAGGGTTCTTTCGACCCTCAACCGAGACGGCTCCCGGCGCGTAATGCGGCCGAAGATATCGAAGGGCCATTACTACCATCGGCGGTTTGTGACCGCCTGGGCGCTGATCGCCACCTTCACCGTGATCCCGATCCTCAGACTGGGCGGCAAGCCGCTGATGCTCCTCGACGTGCCGAAGCGCGAGTTCACCTTCTTCGGCGCCACCTTCCTCCCCACCGACACCTTCCTCCTCATGCTGCTGCTGTTTTCGATCTTCATCGGCATCTTCCTGATCACCGCGGTCCTCGGGCGGGTGTGGTGCGGCTGGGCCTGCCCGCAGACCGTGTACATGGAGTTCATCTACCGGCCGCTCGAGACCCTCATCGAGGGCGGCCGCAACAGCCAACTCGATCTCGACGCCCACGGGCCCAACGGCCGCCGCATCCTCAAGTACGCGGTCTTTCTCCTCGTTTCGGCGTTCCTCGCCAACACCTTTCTCGCCTACTTCGTGAGTTGGGACCGGTTGCTGACGTGGATGGCCCATTCGCCGACCGCGCACCCGGCGGCATTCCTGCTGATGGCCGGAACCACCGCCCTGATGTTCTTCGATTTTACGTACTTCCGCGAGCAGACCTGCATCGTGGCCTGTCCCTACGGCCGCTTCCAGTCGGTGCTCCTCGACCGCCGGTCGTTGATCGTTGGCTACGACGCCGGCCGCGGCGAGCCGAAGGCGCCGTGGCGCAAGAAGGAGGAGCGGTCGGCGGGCAACTGCATCGATTGCCGACTCTGCGTGAGCGCCTGCCCGACCGGCATCGATATCCGCGACGGCCTGCAGATGGAGTGCATCCACTGCACCCAGTGCGCCGACGCCTGCGATGCGGTCATGGACCGGATCGGCCTTGACCGTGGTCTCGTCCGCTACACCTCGCAGGCCGAGCTCGCCGGCGACAGGCGCTTCTTCCTGCGGCCACGGGTAGTGGTCTACTCGGCCATTCTTGCGGTGATGTTCGGCGCCCTCGGCTTCTCCCTTGCCGGTAAGAGCTCTGCCGACGTCACCCTGCTGCGCGGGCTCGGCGCCCCGTTCACAATCCTCCCCGATGGCAGGGTCTCGAACCAGATCCGGATCAAGATCGCCAACCGTTCCGAGGAGGATAGGTCCTACCTCATCGAGCTCGCCGGCAGCAGCGGCCTCGAGCTGATCGCACCCGAGAACCCGCTCACCGTGGCGCCGGGTGAGACCGAGATGACCGCGGCCTTCATCACCGCCCCGAGCTCCACCTTCAAAAACGGTGAGGCGCCCATCGCGCTGACGATCGGTGACGGCGTCGACTACACGAAAACATTCGACTACCGCATCCTCGGGCCGGCCGTGCGGAGCGGCGAGGAAGGAGGTGGACCATGAAAAAGGGCGCTCTGTGGCCGTGGATCATCGCCGGCGCCCTCGCCCTCCACGTCGTCGCCTCGCTGGTCGTGGTCTTCGTGGCGGCCTCGAACCCGTCCTACGCGGTCGAGGAGGATTATTACCAAAAGGCGCTTCACTGGAACGACAAGCGCGCTCAGGACCGCACCAACGAAGAGCTCGGCTGGGTCCTCGACCTCGAGGTGCATCCGGCGGCGACGCCGGGCGGGGAGCCGACTCTGGAGGTGCGCCTAACCGACGCCGGCGGGGCGCCGGTGGACGGCGCCGTGGTGGCGGTGGAGACCTTCCACAACGCCCATGCCGACGACATCCTCCATGCATCGCTCGAGGCCTCTGGAGAGGGCGTCTACCGCGCAACCCTGCCGATGCGCCACAACGGCCGCTGGGAGCTGCGCTTCACCGCAGATCGCGGCCAGGACCACTTCACCCACGCCGAAACCCGGCATCTGTTTGTGGAGCGAGGGCGATGATGAAGAGGAATTTCGGATTTCGGATTTCGGATTTCGGATTTTCGGCCCTCCCTCATTTCCTCGGGTGGTTGTGTGAAAATCCGAAATCCGAAATCCGAAATCCGAAATCTTCTGCGGCCCGCTCATGACGCCATTGCTTGCCACCGTCTTCGTCGCCAGCGTGGTGGGTTCCCTGCATTGCGTCGGCATGTGCGGACCGTTTGTGGCCTTCTATTCCGGATCCGATGGATCAGCCGGTGTCAGGCGTCTGCTCAGCCACGCGGCCTACTCCGGCGGCAGGCTCCTGACCTATGCAATCTTCGGGCTCGCCGCGGGGGCCATCGGTGCGGCGCTCGATGTCGCCGGCTCGCTGGCCGGCTTCCAGCGGGTCGCCGCCATCATCGCCGGCGTCACCATGATCCTGTGGGGCGTGCTCGCCCTGCTCCAGATTCGCGGAGTACGGATCTTCAAGCACGGCGCCGGCACCGGACGCATCGCCGGTGTGCTTCGACGCGGCTTTTCCCTCGTCAGCGACAAACCTCCGGTCGTTCGCGCTGCAGTCGTCGGTTTGTTGTCGGGGTTGTTGCCCTGCGGCTGGCTGTGGGCCTTCGTGGTCACTGCCGCCGGCACCGGCAGCGCTTTCAAAGGGGCTGCCGTCATGACCGCCTTCTGGGCGGGCACCGTGCCGGCCCTGCTCGCTGTGGGCCTTGGGGCTCAGATCATCAGCGTGCCGCTGCGCCGCCACATGCCGGCGGTGACCGCGGTGCTACTGGTGGCGCTGGGCCTCGTCGCCATCCTCGGGCGGCCGGCCTCGGTCACGGCGGCCATCCATCGGCACCGGGAGATGGGGCACGAGATGCCGGCGCCCGAGGATGCCGGAGAAGACCGCTGCGACTCACAAGCACCGACTCCTAGTCCTCGAGACTGAGGCCTCCATATTTTCTCGGATCAACCGGATTGTCCGGCGATATCCAGAATTTTGCATACCGAGCGCCAGTTCCGGCCTGTGCATGCCACACCCAGCGCCTTTTCCAAACGTGCTGCGAGCCTGGATCGGCCGATACCGGCCGGCGCGTCAAGATACGCGACATCACCCTCCAACACGAAGCATTCGCTCTCGGCCCTCACATTCTCGATGGAGTCGATATCAGGGTTTTCCGGAACCGCTGCCAGGAAGAACAGGTGCAGCTTCGACGGCTCGATCTCGGCTTCTGGGAACGGGTTTGACCGCACCGCACGCTCCAGCCTGTCGATGGTCAGGATGAGAACTTCCGGTTTGAATCCGTGGCTGTCGGATATGGCCGCGCCGATTCTCCCGGGAAGCCCTGACAATCTGCGCTCTGGGTGCCTGAACACCGCATTGCCACTTTGAATGTAGGTTCTGACATCCTCGCAACCCACTTCTTGAAGGCATGCGACGAGCTCCGCCATCGGCAGGATGTTCCGGCCGCCAACGTTGATGCCCCGAAAGAGAGCGATACGGGTGGTCATTGGCGTATCGTGTCCGCCCGCGCGCGGTCGTTTATCGAGTCCGCTGGACGAGGTGTCAGGTGCGAACGTCGATGTTTGGCTAATCGTCGTCTCCGAATTCCTCATACCACTTCTCGACCGTCAATTCTCGGACTTCATCGAAGTACTTTTCCGACCAGTTTTCAGCCACCGATTCGTTCGGGTCGCGCATGATTGACCACAGGTACGCGCTGAGAACGGCGCCAACGGCATGAACCGCATCGTGACGATCAAGTCCCTCACTCATCAACCGCTGAATCGCAGCGGCAACCGGCGTTTCATTCCCGAGGGCAAACTGGTTCTCCACAACCACATGGATGGAGGCGTGCATGTGTTCGTTTGGCAGTTCTTCCGGTTCCACTTTGTGATGACGTATCACCGCGTCCAATCGCTCCGATTCGTCCGCGTCAAGCCAGTCTCGAGGATCAGGCGTCTCCAAGGCGTTGTATCGGAGAATCATTCAACCTCCCACAGCCTAACGGTCCTTTGGAATGGGTTAGGCGGTTTCTTCACGAAGACGTCCGGAAACGTACTTGTGGAGAATGCTCGACACGAGAGTCTGATAGGGGATCCCCTCCTCGAGCGCCCTTTTCTGCAACGCGTTGAGGTCCTTGCTGGAGATCCTGATATTGATTCGACGATCCTTCTTGAAGGTTGCGGCCGCATAGTCCTGGAGGCGCCCCACTTCGCTCTTGGTGTTGGAGATGGACTTCCACTCTCCATCTTCGAATGAATTGAGCAGTTCCTTTTCTTCTTTGTCCAGTTTGGCCATCAGCCACCTCCGAGGTAATCCCGCGTCGCTTTGCGACTTGGAATGATCGTCTTCAGAAAGAGTTCTCGATCGTCTTCGACGAACGGCACAACGTACGCGTAACCCTCCACATCAACGATCATGATTCGCTGACCCGAGTACTTCTTCTGATTGGGGTGTTCCAAGACATCGAGGATGTCGCCCCGCTCTATGTGAAATACGATTTCTTCAAAAGAAATGCCTCGGGTCTCCTGGAGCAATCGGTTCTTTTCAGGGCTCCAGGAAAAGTACTTCACAGTATCAATGTCGTACAACGTGTGCTGTTTGTCAACACTGCCTGACGGTCCGAGTTCAGCGGACCGGCCCGCGCGCAGCGCGCGATCGGGTCCGCTGGAGCGAGGTTAGGGCGAGATTTGCTAACCAACTGCTTGAAACACCGACACATCACGGTCGAGCACATCTGCCAGGCGGTCTTTCTCGACCTCGAGGTCGTACCGAACTTGCAGATTCAGCCAGAACCGCTCGGTTGTGCCAAAAAACCGTGCAAGTCGAAGCCCGGTGTCTGCTGTAATCGATCGCTTACCATGCACGATTTCGTTAATGCGGCGTGGAGGCACGCTGATGTCCTTG
>Ga0209013_10002057_pt1 | contig 18410 bp, 16 predicted proteins | sample Cruoilmetagenom2_FD_187291 | JGI IMG/M metagenome (GOLD analysis project Ga0209013, IMG submission 187291) | Oil polluted marine microbial communities from Coal Oil Point, Santa Barbara, California, USA - Sample 2 (SPAdes) (version 2) | ecosystem: Environmental > Aquatic > Marine > Oil seeps ...
TATGTACATTCTAAAGCTCATCAGACTATTCGATGAGTTAGTATATTTTTATGGGGGTATATAAAAAACTGCTTAAAATCATTTAGATTTTAAGCAGTTTTTTTTATCTTTATTTACTGTCATGTTCGACTTCGTCAGCCATATGGACAAGCTTTCTGTTTTTGAATCTACCTGCGAGGATAACCCCAATGGTCACAATGGCAATCATTCCGTATGAAATGATTGGATTTGACTCAAAGAAGTCTTTAAGGAAAGCTTCATGAGTAATCATTCTAGCCGCAGTAAATGCTAATACACCAGACCCAATATAGATAATGACCGGGAATCTGTCGATTAGCTTAATGAACATTGTACTGCCCCATACCATAATAGGTACACTGATGATTAAACCTAAAACAACCAATAAGAAACTACCGTGCGCAGCACCGGCTACCGCCAAGACATTATCCAATCCCATGATCGTATCAGCGACGATAATTGTTCCGATTGCTCCCCATAAGTTTGTTGACGCCTTGTGGTCGTCAATATCACTTTCATCAATCAGTAATTTGTATGCAATCCCGATTAAGATAATCCCGCCGACAAGTTGCAAACCAGGAATCTTCAGTAACCAAACAATAGCAAGTGTAGCTAGAATCCTTACAACTACCGCCCCGACTGTACCCCAGATGATGGCTTTCTTGCGGTGATGTTCTGGTAGATTTTTGGCAGACATACCGATGACAATCGCATTGTCGCCGGCTAAAACCAAGTCAATCATAATAATCGATAATAAAGCCACTAAAAATTCAACTGAAAAAATATCCATTTTCAAACTCCTTTTATCTATTTTTGAAAACAAAAAAGACCTCAGCCTAATAAAAGGCAAAGGTCTTGCTAAGCACATTAATAAATGGCTATCATAGCCGATGGCAGGTGCCATGTAATGACGACTATGAAGTAGGTTTCCCTATAGCTACTCCCCTTTGACAACAGTCAAAAGTCTATTAAGTTTTCATGTAACATCATTATACCATATTGTACGACAATGTAAATGATTCACTATTTGATTTGAATATGATATCTGTCTTCTTTTTTATGAATTTGATAAAAAGCGATCATCGAAGGCAATGATTTTATGAAATCTACACAGTCAATGTCACTGCCCTTCAATACATCGTCAGCTACTTCCGTGTCGAATTGGGCAGCCCAGGTCAAGTAATCCAAGGTTTCTCTTTCCACCCCCAACCATTTTCTAAAAAATTTAAATTGAAGCCCCGTTTTTGCCAGAACGAGTGGAATCCGCCATTTCGGATACTTTCCGGTCACCGTCCAGACCATTTTTCGGTACACTTCCTCCACTGGATGTGGATGGGGGTCGGTTAAATGCAATGTTTTTCCGGATGCCCTGTCAGTTTCACTGCAATAAACAACTGCTTTTGTAATAAAGTCAATCGGTACCACATTGATTATCGAAGATGATCTGCCAATGTATGGAATCATTGGTAGCCCACTCAATCGATCAATCATATTAATGAAGAAATACGGTCCATCAAATTTTATTGTTTCACCTGTAATGGAGTGCCCCCTGACAATCCCAGGACGGATTATGGTTGTTGGTATGCTTTCTTTTAGCTTATCAACGAGCACTTCTGCTTCGAATTTCGTTTCCTCATAGTAATTCTTGAAAGCGGTTGGACGAATCAATTCGTTTTCAAATAATCGTCCTTCCCGAACTCCAGCAACGTAAGCCGTACTGAAGTACATATACCTCTTCAATTCAGGCAGGGTTTTGACGAAATCATTCACCATTTGAGTACCGATGACATTGACCTTCCATGCTGCGTCCTTTGGTACCGCAAGATCATATAAAGCGGCTAAATGCCATACGGTTGTTACATTTTTCCTCATTTCATGCACATTCTCAGGAGAAATCCCCAAGTCCTTCTGCGTGATGTCTCCTTCAACCAGTAAAAATTTTTTGTGAGGGAAATTTGCCAACATTTCTTTCTTTAATTCACCAGCTAGCCCTATTTGCGAAGGCAGTACAACAGCGTAAATCGTATCCACTTTTTCTTGTCGAAATAATTCTACTATTATCTGTCTTGAGATGAATCCCGGAAAACCCGTAAATAGTGGGGTATGCATAGTTTGCCTCCAAATAATATTCTTAATAGAATAATACGAATATTCGCGAAAAAAAACAACGTCCATTATTTATTAATAGACGTTGCCATGAGTTTAGTTTAGTTTTCCTCTTGCACTTTTTCGCGTTTCTTTATCGATTAAACTATAGATGACAGGAATCACATAAAGAGTCAATAAAGTGGAACTGACCAATCCGCCGATGACGACAATTCCCATTGGCTGATTGATTTCTGTCCCTTCGCCAATGCCGACAGCAAGTGGCAGCAAACCAAGGATGGTCGTCAATGCCGTCATCAGAATCGGTCTGACACGGTCCCGTGTAGAAGAAACTATGGCTTCAAATGCAGGGTAACCTTCTCCTTTGCGCTGGTTGATAAAATCAACCAGCATGATTCCATTGTTGACGACTATACCAACCAGTACCAATAATCCGATGACAGCTGTAATACTGATCGGTGTCTGTGTAATGAAAAGTCCCAACGCTACCCCAATTATCATCAATGGCACCGAGAACATGATGACAAACGGGTACTTGAAAGATTCGAACTGGGCAGCCATTACGATATAAACAAGTACAATGGCGAGAATTACAGCAAGGATCATATCGTCTATTGCACTATCGAATAATTCCCTGTCCCCACCGAAGGTTATCTCAACATCCTTTGGCAAGTCCATTTTTTCTATGATTTCGTCAACCTGATCCGACATCTCTCCCAAAGATATTTCGGAATCATATTTCACTGTAAAGTTGACGGAGCTTGCCTGGTCGACTCTACGGATGGAAACAGGTCCTGCCGCTATATCGATTTCCGCAACTTGCTGCAGTTCAACAAATTGACCCGAAGGAGTCCGAAGTTTCAACAGTTTCAATTGCTCAATGCTGTTCCGGTACTTCTCATCATATTTCACGTATACTCCCAGAACATCATCATTATCTGTAATGATCTGGGTTGCAAATGCTCCCCTGGTCACGTTGTTCACGGTCTGGGCAATCTGGGCTGGAGCCAAGCCGAAATCAGTGGCCTCTTCTTTTTTAACCTTCATTTGTATTTCATCGACTGTATTGACCAGGTCATTTGTCATCTCTGTTACGGGAGGCAACTTCCCAATCGATTCAGTAAGTCTGGAAACCGTTTTTTCCAAACGCTGATTATCCGTATCCGTCACAATGAAGGATAAAGAATTCGGCGTTGAGCCGGCTGCGGTTTGAAGGTTAAAATTCACATTCGCTTTTTCTCCAACTGATTTCAATACCTTCGGCTGGACATTTTCCACAAACTCAAATACGGATGAATCCCTCTCCTCCAAAGACTTGAGCTTGACGTACAATTCAGCCCTGTTGGACTGAGAGGAACCTTGTGATTGTCCTTGCTGTGTTCCGCCGATCAAGCTTACATAGACATCTACATCTTTTTCTTCTTTGATAACCTTTTCAATTTTGGACACGACTTCTTTTGTTGCGGCAATTGATGATCCGTTCGCAAGGATAACATTGACACTCACGAATCCTTCATCTGTTGCAGGAAGGAATTCGGTGCCGACCTGCAACAGACCCAACACACCGGCTCCCAGCATGACCGATGTAATGAGCAGGACAGCTAAACGATGTCCCAATGCCCACTTTACCGATCGCTCGAAGTTATTGTACGATTTCGAACGTCTTCGCTTCGCTTCCAGGTTGCCTTTTGGTTTCTTCAGCATCCTGCTCGCAAGCATCGGAATGACGGTCAACGCTACAACAAGTGATGCTACCAAACTAAAGGCAATCGTCAGTGCAAACTCCGTGAAGATCTGACCGATCAAACCCGTGATGAAAATAACCGGGACGAATACCGCCACAGTCGTCAACGTGGATGCCGTGATAGCCCCTGCCACTTCCTTCGTCCCTTCGGAGGAAGCCGTTTTCGCGTCTTTCCCCAATGTTAAATGACGTTCAATGTTCTCGATGACCACGATGGCATTATCGACCAACATGCCGATTCCAAGAGCCAATGCACCAAGCGTCATGATATTCAAGGCAAAGTCAGCGAAGTACATCAACACAAAGGTCACAATGACGGAATAGGGGATGGCGATCCCAATGATGATCGGACTCTTGATGCCACGTAAAAAAACAAACAATACAAGCATTGCAAACAGACCGCCAAATACAAGAGACGAACCGATATTGCCTATCGCCAGTTTCACATAGTCACCCTGGTCAAAAAGAATATCTGCTTCTACACCTTTAAATTCCTCTTTTTCCAGCAAATCGTCAAGGGTGGCTTTGAATGCCGTAGAGACATCAGCTGTATTAGCCCCTGATTCCTGTAAGACGGACATCAATACGGCAGGTTCTTCATTAGCGCGTGTTTCCGTCGAGGTTTCTTGTTCCGACAAGGAAACATTCGCCACATCCGCAATCGTTACATTTTTGCCATCCATAGGGTTGACTGTTACCACCAGGTTCTGTATATCCTCAACAGTGGTCAATGTACTGATTATCCTGGTTGTCAGCTGTTTCCCATCTTCAGTTTCAATCGGATTCCCCGGATAGGAGATATTGTTTGCCTGGATTAACTGGACAATATCGGATTGTGCCAATCCTTTTTCCTCAAGCTTCTTCTGATCAAGAGAAATTTGCACCTCTTCAACCAATGCCCCTGATACATTGACACTGGCCACGCCATCAGTTCTGCGCAATTCTTTTTCCAATTCTTCCGCTATTATTCGTACGTCGCCCCCATTTTCGGGAGCACGCAATGATAACTGGATCACCGGGAACTGAGAGGGATCGAATTTCATGAACCGGGGTTTTTGTGAAGCCTCAGGTACTGGAGTTTGATCAATACGCTGCATGATATCCGACTGAACATCATCAATCTCTGTTGACCAATCAAACTGCAGAAGAATAAAATTTGCACCTTCCTGAGAGGTCGATTGCAGAGTTTTGATTCCAGGCAATGTTGCCAGGCTCGTTTCAAGCGGTTTTGTTACCTTTTCGCTGACTTCCGTAGGGCTTGCCCCCGGATAGCTTGTCACGATGACACCAATCGGAGGATTCAGCTCGGGAATCAAAGTTACTGGGATTTTCAAAAATGAAACCGCACCTAAAATAATGACCAAAAACATGATGACCGTGGTAAAAACTGGCCGTTTTATCGAAAAATCGCTAATCTTCATGCAGTAAATTCCTTTCTCACAAAAACTTCTCTACCTATCATATTCTTTCCGGCATGTTACTTCAAATGTTAGACCTAGGAATGCCCACGCTTTAATCGACATTTCATCCACAACATTGGTCAATGAAAATCCTGGGTATGAGGCTTCATATTTCCATCAGAACAACATATTATTCGTCAACCCGTTTCTCTCTACCATCCCACAATCAAAAAAAGCCTGTCATATGACAGGCCATTTCTTAAAGCAGACTATATAATTCAATGTTCTCATTTTTATCTTGGAACCAGCGCATTGCAAAATCGTTCTCAAATAAAAATACGTATCGGTCATAGCGATCCCGAACAAGCATGCTTCTTGGGCTCGACATTGATTCCTGAACATCTGACTCATTAACGATCCAGCGTGCAATTTTATTGCCGATCGGTTCCATTCGCACTTCAACGTTATATTCCGCTTTCATACGATGTTCGAACACTTCAAATTGAAGTTGTCCAACTGCGCCTAATATTACATCTTCTGTGTGGAGTGTCTTGTAATATTGAATCGCACCTTCTTGCACTAACTGCATGATTCCCTTGTGAAAATGCTTTGATTTCATCACGTTTTTCGCTGTGACACGTACAAAAAGTTCAGGAGTGAACTGCGGCAATCTTTCGTAATTGAACGGCTTCTTCCCGCCTGTTATCGTATCACCGATTTGATAGCTTCCTGTATCATGCAATCCGATGATATCACCAGCGACTGCTTCATCCACCGTTTCACGGTCATCAGCCAAAAACTGGGTGGACTGAGTCAATTTAAACGTTTTCCCTGTCCGTGATAGCGTGACTGTCATGCCCCGCTCAAATCGCCCTGATACAATTCGCACGAATGCGATACGGTCACGGTGGGCCGGGTTCATGTTTGCCTGAATTTTAAAGATGAATCCTGAGAAATCTTCAGAAACAGGATTGATGACTTCATCTGCATCGGTTTTTCGTGGCTGTGGAGTAGGAGCAAATTTCAAATAGGTTTCCAGGAATGTTTGGACACCGAAGTTGGTCAGCGCACTTCCGAAAAACACGGGTGTCATTTTACCGTTCTTTAGTTTTTCTTGATCAAAATCATTTCCCGCTTCATTCAAGAGCATGATATCTTCCAAAGCTTGTGTATAGTACGAAGTTTGCTTCATTGAATGATCTACTGCCAACTCGCCATCCTCATCCAAAGGCAAGAATCGTTCGTTCTCCTCCGTGCGGAATTGTTCAATGCGATTGTTATAACGGTCATAGATTCCCAAAAACTCTTTCCCCATACCTATCGGCCAGTTCATTGCATACGATTCGATGCCTAATACTTCTTCCAACTCTTCCATCAAAGCAAGCGGTTCTTTTCCTTGTCGATCCAACTTGTTGATAAATGTGAAAATGGGAATTCCACGCAGACGGCAGACTTTAAATAGTTTAATGGTTTGGGCTTCAATACCTTTAGCAGCGTCTACGATCATAACTGCACTGTCAACTGCCATTAATGTACGATATGTGTCTTCACTGAAATCCTGATGTCCGGGAGTATCCAATATGTTGATGCGGCAATTGTCATAATCAAATTGCATAACGGATGATGTAACCGATATCCCACGCTGTTTTTCGATTTCCATCCAGTCGGATGTAGCAAACTTCCCTGTTTTTTTCGCTTTTACTGTTCCTGCATCTCGAATAGCGCCGCCGAAAAATAACAATTTTTCTGTCATTGTCGTTTTTCCGGCATCGGGATGCGAAATGATGGCAAATGTTCTTCTTGCCTCTATTTGTTCTTGAACTTTAGATGTCATGAATGGGTATTCTCCTTCTTTTTTCCTTTTCAATCATATGGATTTTTGCAATAAATTACAAGTACATTAAATGTCGAAAGAACCGATCGACATTCGTGATCGGTTCTTTCCTTACCGGCGGGATGTGGTGTCCTGAAATTTAATTTTCGCAGCTTCCAAAGCAATATTCCCGTCGCTATGTGGATATTTGGTGCGGCCGATGATTTGATAATCCTCATGGCCTTTCCCTGCAAAAATAATGATGTCTCCTGGTTCCGCGATTGAAACCGCATGTAAAACGGCTTTTTCGCGATCACCGATACACGCGTAGTTCTGGTGAAGCATCCCTTTTTCCAAGTCGCTTAAAATCGATTCAAATGGCTCATCTCGGGGATCATCGGTAGTCAAGACTACATAATCAGCAACGGACGCTTTTTGTGCCATTGTCGGACGCTTCGATCGATCACGATTGCCACCTGTTCCCACTAAAAAGATAAGACGATTTGTTTTGTATGGAAGAACCGATGATATGGCTTTCTCTATCGCATCGGGAGTATGTGCATAATCGATGAATATTGAAATCGGCAAGTCATTTTCCAACTTTTCCATCCGTCCCTTTACTGGGGGGATGTTCTCAAGTTGTTCAATGATTTGATTCATTGAGTACCCTTGTGTGTAAAGTGCGGCAGTAGCTGCAAGAGCGTTATAGACATTGAATTCACCCAGGAGATTCATCCTGATTGGAAAAATGCCTTCAGGGGTTTTCATATCGAATTGCGTACAATCCGATTGAAGTTTAATGTTCAGACCTTGGAATTGAGCACTTTTTTCAATGGCATAAGTCCATACAGGGTAACCAGTCATTTCTTTCAAACGCTCCGACCACGGGTCGTCTGAGTTGACGATGGCATGCTTTGTCCGTCGCAAGTCCTGGCCCAATTGGGAAAACAGTAACCCTTTTGCTTGTCCATATTGTTCCATTGTCCCGTGGAAATCCAGATGGTCATGCGTCAGATTCGTGAAGATCGCAATATCGAAATCCACACCGGACAGACGACCAAGCACCAAACCATGAGACGAAACTTCCATAATCATCGTTTTGCACCCTTCACTTTTTGCACGATGGATCATGAGTTGCGTGCTGAGAGCATCGCTCGTTGTATTCGCTGAATCATAAAGGACTCCATTTAAGTTAAAGCCAATCGTACCAGTCAAAGCTGATTTGACCTTCAATCCCTGCAACATGTTCTGCAATATTCCGCTGACACTGGTTTTGCCATTCGTTCCGGTTATCCCGATCATTGTCATGGCACTTGAGGGATAGTCATAAAATTTGGCAGAGATCAGCCCAAGTGTTCTTGAGGTGTCGTCAACGATAACGCACGCCACCCGTGAATAATCCAATTCAAGAAGTTTTTCCGCAATGATGATCTTTGCACCGCTTTCAACTGCTTGCTTGGCGTAATCATGTCCATCCACGGTGTAACCCTTGATACAGATGAATAAACTTTCAGGTTGCACACTGCGTGAGTCAACCGCGATGTCAAAAACTTCTTTTGGAAGTATGCCGTGAATTTCTTTAACCGGCAAACAACTGATTAAGTCAGTTGACTGCATTTTCGTTCCTCCTATTCCGTCTCCATTGGAGAGAGCACATATGCTTCTAAAAGTGCTGCAGAATTTCTTAATGAATCAATGTGTGTGCGTTCATACGCGTGTGATGACTCGATACCAGGACCAAACAAAGCATGTTTCACATCAAATCCCGCACGGATCGCAGCGGAAGCATCTGAACCATAAAACGGGTAAATATCCAGCTTATATTCAATGTTTTGTTGTTTTGCAAGTTCCACAAGTTTACGTGTCAACTCATAATGATAGGGACCAGATGAATCTTTTGCACAAATTGATACTGTGTATTCATCAGATGCCTGACCATCGCCAATTGCCCCCATATCCACAGCTATATATTCAACTACTTCAGGTGGAATGTTCGAATTACCCCCGTAACCGATTTCTTCATTGTTGGATATGTAGAAATGAGTGGTATTTGGAAGTTTCAGTCCATTTTCTTTTATGGAAGCTACAAGTTGCAATAATAATGCCGTACTTGCCTTGTCATCCAGATGACGGGATTTAATGAAACCGGAATCTGTTTGCTCGAATCTAGGGTCGAATGAAACAAAATCCCCTATTTCTATTCCAAGCGCCCGTGTTTCTTCCGGATTCGTTACTTTTTCATCCAAGCGTACTTCTATGTTTTCTACATTACGATCTAAAGAACCTGCGTTTTTGTATACATGAACCGTAGTCTGATGCATAAGAATGGTTCCTCGAATTTTCTTGCCGGAAGCTGTATGTATGTGGCAATATTCCCCCTCAACCGCATTCCAGTTGAATCCGCCGATCATCGTCAGTTTAAGACGGCCGCTGCCTTTCACTTCTTTTACCATGGCTCCAAGAGTATCGGTATGTGCAGTCAGCAATCTATGTTTTGACGTATCAGTTCCTTCAATTGTTGCAATTAGTGCACCCTTATTCGTTTTCTTGTATGGAACGTTCAAATTTCCCAAAATCGATGCCATAAAATCCATGATCTCTTTTGTATAACCTGAAGGACTTGGAATCTCTACCAGCTCTTGAAGTAACTGAATCGTTTCTTTTTCTTTGAATGTAGTTGACATGATATAACCCCCTAATGTAATCGGTATGCCGATTTTCACCATGTTCTCTTAACATGAAATCATGTATGATTAAAGAAACAGTAATTTCAACATGAGGTGAAGAATGGAAAAATCACTAATAAATACAAAACGGAACCGATTATTTCTTCATTTTTTTGCGATCGGAATACTCATACATACTCTTTCCGCTTTATTTGTACCTTTTGAATATACAACTTCGATTCCATACTTGGCTATGCTCTATTGCATTGTTTTATATATTCTACAGAAAATGTCCATACCGGAACGATATCTGCAAATATTAATACTGGCCGGGTTAAACGGTTTTATCTTTCATTTGAATATTGAATCGCCCTATTATATACATATTGTGCTTTTTGTTTATCCTTTATTTGTTGCTTCATTATACCATTCAATCTTGTCAAATATCATTCTTTTACCCGTAACCGTAATTGAAATTATATACTTATACAATGAATTTTTTGAGGGATTTGAATCTACTATTGAATTTGCTGATGTATATGTCATGTTGTTTTTACTCCTCTTGATGAGTTTGACAGCCCTCATGCACTCCCTTTTCATTCAGAAAGCCTGGAATCGGATGTTGGAACAACAGTTCAGTTTGGAAAATGCCCTCGATTCAAAAGAGGGATACTTACAGATGTTCTTCGAGAATGCAAAGGACGGCATTGCTGTTTTCGACTTAAACTCAAGGGTCATTGAAATAAATCCGGCATTTGAAAAGCTGTATGGCTGGAATCGAGATGAATGTATTGGAAATCAGATTCCTCTGGTGCCGCCTAAAAACTTGGATGCTGCAAAAGACCGCACTCAAAAGATATTAAATGGCGAAAGTTTCTATTCGATTGAAACGAAAGACATGCGAAAAGATGGGAGATTTTTCGATGCACAACTCACCCTAAGTCCCATCTACAACAAGCATGGAGAAATGGTCGCGATGTCAGTCATCACACGGGATATTTCGTACCGCAAAGAGGCTGAAAAGCTTATCGTCCAATCAGAAAAATTAAAGTTGGCTGGGGAAATCGCTGCCGGTGTCGCTCATGAAATCCGTAATCCCATGACCGTCATATCAGGTTTCATCCAAATGATGAATGAGGATGACCAACACCCTTATCAAAGCTATACAAAACTGATTGAGTCGGAACTCGAACGTATTAATTTGATAATCAGCGAGTTCCTTGTACTTGCTAAACCTCATGTTACGTCCGCAAAAGAATTCAGCTTGGAGAAAACCATTCAGGATGTTGTCCTGCTTTTCAGTTCGGAATTAAATTTACGGGGAATATTATTGAAAGAATCCTGGAATACACCTGATTTATTTGTGGTCGGTGAACAAAATCAAATTAAACAAGTGTTTATCAATATTTTCAAGAATGCGGTAGAAGAATTGAAAAATGGGGGATTACTAGACATCACTACCGATGTTGACAAAGACTTCATTGGAATTCATATACAAGACAACGGAAGAGGCATGACCAAAGAAGTGGTCGACCAAATATTTGAACCATTTTTCACAACCAAGTCCTCAGGCACCGGACTTGGCATGATGATTTCTCAAAAAATCATTCGTGAACATGGTGGGAAAATTATGATTTCCAGTCAGGTCAACAAAGGAACCACAGTCTCGATTTACCTTCCATACAAAAAACAAAATGAAGCCTCTTCCCTGTGAAGAAGCTTCATTTTTTATTTCACTTGCTTATCGGAGGAGTGTCCGCACCAATTTCACTTTATTTTTATAAGGAGGAAATGCGAAATTGACAGGCAGTTTCGTACTCTTCTTCAAGATGGATTTGGCATGGGTGAACGTCTCGAAACTATATTTCCCATGGTAGGAATTCATGCCTGAAGGTCCAACCCCTCCAAACGGCATCTGCGCGCTTCCAACATGGGATACCGTGTCATTTATGCAACCTCCACCGAAAGGGAGTTCCTCCAAAAAGTATTGGATTGCCTTATCGGTTTCACTGAAGAAATACGCCGATAATGGTTTGGGGTATTTTCGCACTTGACGAATTGCTGATTCCAAGCGATCGTAAGTCAGTACCGGCAAAACTGGCCCAAATATTTCATCTTCCATAGAAGGACTGTTCCAAGAGACTCCGTCAAGTATCGTCGGTTCAATGAATAAATCTCCTGCATCCATTTTGCCCCCTGCCACGATATGTTGTTTCTCCTGTTTGATGAGATGCTGCAAGCGGTTGAATTGTTTATCGTTGATAATGCGGCCGAAATCCGGACTAGATTGTACATCATCACTGTAAAAATCCCGGATTGATTGCGTTAACAACTCAATGAACTTGTCCTTTACATCTTGATGCACGAGTAAATAATCCGGAGCGACACACGTTTGTCCTGCATTGACGAATTTTCCCCAGGCAATACGTTTAGCTGCCACCTCAAGGTTTGCGGTATGATCGATAATTGCGGGACTTTTGCCACCAAGCTCTAAAGTAACAGGCGTCAACCGCTCTGCAGCAGCTTTCATGACCACCTTGCCGACAGCCACACTTCCAGTAAAGAAAATCGTATCAAATGGAGCATGAATCAATATCGATGTTTCCTCACGTTCACCTTCGACTACCCGTATGTAGTCCGAAGGGAAGGTTGATTCTATGATTTTTCTAATGATGGATGCCGTATGGACCGCAGATTCACTCGGTTTGACAACTGCACAGTTCCCTCCAATGATGGCTCCAATCAAGGGTTCCATCACAAGTTGGAATGGATAGTTGAATGGACCGATGATCAATGCCGATCCATAAGGTTCACGCACGATAAAACTTTTGGCAGGCATTAGGTGAATGGCCGTTTTGACTGACTGGGGTTTCATCCATTCATCCAAATGTTTCAACATGTAGCCAATGCTATCAAGCACAAATCCCACTTCTGTTGCATAGGCTTCAAATTCACTTTTCCGTAAATCGTCATAAAGTGCCTGCAGTATTTCTTTCTCATGTTTTTGAATGGCATGTTTCAAACTGAGTAGCTGTTGCTTGCGGAATTCACTTGATTTTGTAGCACCTGTATAAAAATAGTCATGTTGCTTGCTGATTATATGGTCGACATCTTGTGCTGTGAAATTCATACTCTCACTCCCATCCATCTATGTTTCTATTTTAACGGGTAGATGCTATGTTCGCAAAAAAGACACCTGTAAAACAGGCGCCTAAAAGAATGTTTTCTTCACTTGGTCTTCTTTCAACATTTCCACTGCTTCCCTGAAGCGCATAGAGTGTACATTTTCACGTTCACGCAAGAATCGCAATGAATCATTTATATATGGATCATCTGAAATATCAATCAACCATTGATATGTCGCCCGAGCTTTTTCTTCAGCTGCGATATCTTCATACAAATCAGCGATAGGATCGCCTTTAGCTTGAATGTAAGCAGCTGTAAATGGAACTCCAGCCGCATTATTATAGAACAATGCATGGCCATGTGCCACGAAGTGCTCACCAAGTCCCGCTGCTTTCAGCTGTTCCGGTGTCGCGTCTTTCGTCAGCTTGTGAATCATGGAAGCAATCATTTCCAAATGAGAGAATTCCTCAGTTGAAATGTCCGTCAGCAATCCAATCACTTTTTCCGGAATGGTATAACGCTGGTTCTGATATCGCAGTGCAGCTGCCAATTCACCGTCCGCACCACCATATTGTTCCATCAAATACTTCGCCAACATGGGATTCGTGTCCCTTACCTCTACAGGATACATCAGTTTTTTATCATAAATCCACAATTTACTCGTTGCCTCCCCCTATACTTGCCATGGCCAAGGTGTACATGATACTTGATCACAAGAGCGGGGTGTCAAAATAGTAAGTGGTCCGTATAAACTCTCATAATGTTTTCGAAGTTTTTTTGCATATTTGGTTATTTCAGTTAGCTTTTGACAACCTTCCATATCAGTGGGATGCGTATGCATGTATAAATCCCAATCAATTACATTAAAATCGGCTATTTGCAGTTCCAACAACAATTTTCGCTGTTCTTCGCTCATGAAATCCCTTCTTCTCTGGAAAATCCATCGACAAGCATCGGCCACACAGATCCGTTAAAAAATGCATCAGCAGGTGTATACTCTGCAGAATTGACAGGTTGATATTGCCACCAGATTTGTGGGGGCAAAACAAAAAACTTCGGAGGTCCGCCATAAGGAACATAAACCCCGCGATAAGACGACGTATCCATTTCTTTTCTCACACTCCTCATGTTTAATTTATGATGAGCATGGTACTCGTGTTAGGCACATTAAGTTAATAATTCATCAATCCATTTTTGGACAATCAAGCCTTCTTCGAAAGAAACGAGTGTTGCTTCAATTCCGTTTTGCGCATCATGGCATGCATCCCACAAAGATTTTGGACTCACCTTCAACGATACTTGAGATGCCGGCTGATCGATTTCACTTAGCCAAAGTTCCGACCAATTTTTTATGGTCATGACTTTTTTCGTTCCAAAAACCTTGAACATCAAATTTTCTTCCTGGCCAATTCCACTTAATCCATTTATGAGTATCGGGATGCCAGTATCGGTTTTACCAATAGCGTTTGAACCGATTTCACACAAGTTTTGATCTTCAGGATAGATGGTTTGATGTGCCGAAAAAGAAAAATTCCCGAAAAGACGATACATGATTTGAAAGTAATGTGGAAATACTTCTCTTATAAAGCCACCTTGAGCTCGTGATCCAATCCAAGGATTTTGCTGCCATTTTCTTGGCCAATGCGGGAAATATGTTTGAAGTTCCACTCGGATAATGTCCCCCATGGTTCCGCTTGCTACTTCATCCATCAATGTTTGTATGGCAGGGCTATACATCAGTGGAAAATGCATCGCGGTCAGTGCATTCGCATTCCTGGTGGCTTCAACCATCTTCTCACCACTTTCAACATCATGAGCAAGTGGCTTTTCAGAAAGTATATGACATCCATGGTGGGACGCTAGTTCAGCCAATTGTGCGTGACTATTTGGAGGCGTTCCGATATACACCCAATCTGGTTTTGTCCCGAATAAGTCATCCAGTGATGATGCAGCGGACAATTGATACTTTTCCTGTATTTCAATCAATCGTTCTTGATGTTCATCAAAAATACAGATGATTTCGCAGTTAGAATTAGCCAAAAGTTGATTAATGATACGTTCTCCTACGATACCGGTTCCAATAATTGCAAATGATGTCTTTTTCATATTGAACACTCCTTCTGGGTAGTTAGACTATTTGTGTATAGGAATAACAGGTCTTAAGATTTATTTATCATAAAAAGTTGTTTTGTCTCGTAACTTTTAAGGGTAAAGGACAATCTAAGTAATAAGACAATTAAAGGAGGAAAATAACATGTTAAAAACAGAAAACTGGTGGGACCCAATCTTTTCAGGAAACCTTAGCTTAGGTATAAACAAAGAGCGTTTAACGGAACTTGAGGAAGAGTCGTTTATTTATTTTAATGATACTGAAGAAAATGACACGCAGGAACAATAAATTTGAAGAGAGACATGAAAAATTTCCATACATAAAACAGCTTCCCCTTAAACTTGAGGAGAAGCTGTCTTTTTTTGTTCGAATAAATAAAACATGAGGTAGTATACGAATGCACTGAATACAGATAAAATAGCGATTATCGTGAATGTCCAAAAGAATCCGAACCAGACAGTCATTGGAATGGAAAGAGGCGCAATCATACGGCCGATCGTGTACCGCAAACTGGCAGCAGCAAAATACTGCCCCCTCATATGTTCAGGTGCCAATTTGGAAATGAAACTTTGCTGAATGCCGACAATCATCAATTCCCCCAATGTGAACAATGCCATCGCCAATATGAAAATCCAGAATGCATCAAATAATGAAAAGACCACCATGGCGATCGCATATAAAATGGATGATACGAAAAACACATTCTTTTCGCGGAATGAAGAAACAAAACGAGTAATGGCAACTGTCAGTATTGCTACCAGGAATCCATTTTCCGAAATCAGAACACTGAAAGCAAGTTCACCTGTAAGCTTCACTTCATTCCCGAACCATGTACCAAGTGTCTGGTTTCCAATCACTTCTTTTACGTAAACAGGCAAAAGTAAATCCAGTTGCATGAACGTCTGTGCACTCAATATCCCAGCGACGATGAAAAGCAAAAAAAGTTTATCTTTTAATATGACACCATAATCTCTTACTTGTGTCTGGATGGCATATATGAACCCTTTCTGCATTTCATTGGCCAATTTTTCAGGGTTAGAAGGCAATGTTTCTTTCGTGAATCTGATTAGAATGAATGCCAGCAAAAGACAAACCATTCCTGCAGTAACCATTAATCCAAACCGGTAGCTGAAGAAGAAAATACCTCCTAGAATTGGTCCGATTACCACAGCAATATTAACGGATGTGTAAAAGACGGCAAAAACGTCACTCCGATGCTCCTCAGGAACCACATCCGCTACCATCGCCTGACTTGCCGGCCAATACAAGGAACCAAATACGCTGGCAATCGTGAATGCGACAAACCCTAAAATTGGAGAGTCCAATATTGGCGAGTTTGCCAATGCGAACAAGAAAAAAGCCGCTCCTTGCCCAAATGACGATAAGACCATCATCGTGCGCCTTCCGAACTGATCCGCACAGTATCCACCAACTAAATTGGCAGCAACCGAAAATACTTGCGATAAAATCAATAATAATCCTGCTGTTGTTTTACCAAAAACTTCGGCAAAATAAATGGCAAGGAACGGAAAGAACATCCAAAACGTAATGTTCATGAACGCCTCCCCGATTAACCTTGCTTTCAAACTTCGATCCCAATCCCTTATTCTCATGATGTTTTCTCCCCAAGATGCAAAACTGCTGGTCCAAAAGTATCTTAAATTGCCTTTTGGAACGACATCTATCATTTTTTTAATATTCTAGCATGTAGAGCATCAACATTTATATACTTATTTAGACTGAGATTATTCAATACTTCTCCAAAGATAAAGTGCGGCATAGCTCAAATATGGTGACCATTCGGAAAAATGGGATGAAATCTCTTGGGCGTTTGGCTTTTCCGGTAAATTCCAAAACTTTTTCAATGCATTTTGGAGACCGATGTCTGCAAGCGGGAATAGATTTGGCCTTCCAAGACCAAACAGTAAAAAGCTCCCTGCCGTCCATGGTCCAATTCCACGGTATTTCACAAGCTTTTGTACGATGCTTTCATCATCTTCATGAGCCAATTCCTCAAGGTTCAATTCTCTATTGGCAATTGCCTTGGATACTCCAATGACATACTCCGCCTTCCTTGTGCTGAACTGTAGGTCCCGCAGTGTTTCTACATTGAGCCTCGCAATTTTTTCGGGTTGTGGATATAGCCAGACACCTTCCACTTCCTCACCGAACGTGTGGACAAAACGTGTTGTCAGGGTATGTGCGAATGACAGATTCAATTGCTGATGGATAATGCTCTTCATTAGCGTCGCATACAACGAGAATTGCCGAATAATCGGAGTGCCACGATGTTCTCCAAAAAGTGCTGCCAAGTTGGTCTTTGCAAAATGATCATGGATTGGTTCCAGCGACCGATCGAAATGGAAAATTTCTTTTATTGTTTGGTATTGCACATCTTCAAATATTCCTTCAATTAGAAATGAAGGCTTGTCGGTTGTTCCAGTTGCTTGTACTTTGCCGATTTTGCGGTCCATTGGCACAAGGACATAACGTTCCTCCTTATTCAAAGATATTAAAGGATCCATGGATAGACGCTCGATTACCCGATCGAAGTCATACGGGAAGTTCAACTGTAATTGTGTGATCATATGTATTCCTTTCTTTTCTGATAGTTTGGATTATTGAACTATGATACGATAAAGTTGTTCATTTAACAGCCTTTTTTCACTTCGTAAAAGCCAATATATAAATGAGAAAAGTAATTAATTCGTTTTCTGAAAAGGAGAAATCAATGATGCAAGTTTTGGTTTTAAGATTTGACTACACACTTTCCACGAAATTGGAACATACTACTAAAGATTTACTTACGGCTGCGAGTCGGGGCAATGAAAACCCTTTACCACCACATATAAGCTTATTTAATTTCGAGAAAAATAATCCAGTTGAATTGAATCAACGAATAAAAAAATGGGTTGAAACACAAAAACAACTCGACATTTCATTATCTTCACTCGGATTTTTCAAACAGCAAGGCACATTCTTCGCGGCTCCCGTCGTAACTAATGAACTGGTATCCTTTCATCGGGACTTGTTTACACTGATTGCCAATCTGCACACGAATGAAATCTCCCCTTATCTTCCTGGGAAATGGGTACCACATGCGACGTTAATCAATAACGTTCCACTTACAGTATGGGGTCCGTTATTCCAGCGTGCAAGCTTGTCATTTGAACCGGTTACAGGCAAAGCGGTTGCACTAGAATGCTGGACCATCGTCAATGGACGTGCTCAAACCGATTGGACCTATTTCTTGCAATAATTCTTCCAAATTTTCTTGCTGGGGCATTGACTATTATTCTGTAGACGCTATAATAGAGTTTGTCCTAGTAAAAACGATCTTGTAGCTCAGCTGGGAGAGCGCCACCTTGACAGGGTGGAGGTCGCTGGTTCGAGCCCAGTCGGGATCATTGGGTGCCAAACCCACGAG
>Ga0209013_10002058_pt1 | contig 18409 bp, 19 predicted proteins | sample Cruoilmetagenom2_FD_187291 | JGI IMG/M metagenome (GOLD analysis project Ga0209013, IMG submission 187291) | Oil polluted marine microbial communities from Coal Oil Point, Santa Barbara, California, USA - Sample 2 (SPAdes) (version 2) | ecosystem: Environmental > Aquatic > Marine > Oil seeps ...
CCAAAGCAGCTGTTCTGGTGATAAAAGATGGCCGTGTGGCCACACAAATGCCTGCATTTGGTGAAACCTTAACAGAAAATGAAATCAAGGTTTTGGTTGACTACATTTATAGCAAACCTGTTCAAGCGCCAAAGTGGGATTTGGCAGCCATAAAAAGCAGTCATAAGATAGTCAATGCTCCTGACACACTGGGAAACACCCCGGTGTTCAAGGCAGATATGCAGAATCTCTTTTTAGTCGTTGAAATTGGCGATCATCATGTCACCCTGCTCGATGGCGATAAATTCAAACCAATCTATCGTCTCAAGACACATAATGCACTGCATGGCGGCCCCAAGTATTCCAAAGATGGCCGGTATGTGTATTTTGCTTCCCGTGACGGCTGGATAACTAAATTTGATATCTATAATCTTAAAATTATTGCTGATATCCGGGTCGGCATTAACACCAGAAATCTGGCCGTATCTGATGACGGCCGTTTTATTATAGTGGGAAATACTTTGCCTCACACCGCGGTCATACTCAATGCCAGTGATTTAGCACCGGTAAAAGTCATTCCCGTGGTCAATGAAGCGGGACAAAGTTCACGGGTCAGTGCGGTCTACACAGCGGCACCAAGACATAGTTTTATTCTGGCGTTAAAAGATTTTCCTGAGGTCTGGGAAATTCCCTATATCGATAAAAAAATCTTTGTTCATGACTACCGACATGAAATGCCAGCCTATACTGGGGAACCGTTCAGCATCCGGCGCTTAAAATTAAATAATTTTCTTGATGATTTCTTCTTTGACCAAAGTTATCAGCACATAATCGGTGCAGCTCGTCCGGAAGGAGAACGCTTTCCACAAGGCGGACAGGTGATTAAACTGGCTTCAGGACGAAAAGTTGCCGATATTGATTTGCCTGGAATGCCGCACCTGAGCTCAGGCATCAGCTGGAAGTATAAAGATACACGCATTATTGCCACACCCAATATTAAAGAAGGTGTAATCTCTATTATCGATACAGAAAACTGGCAGATTATAAAAAAAATCAAAACCAAAGGACCGGGCTTTTTTATGCGCAGTCATGAAAAAAGTCCCTATGCCTGGGTTGATGTCTTTTTTGGACCGCACAAGGATCTGGTTCATATCATTGACAAATCCACACTGGAAATTGTCAAAACCCTGCAGCCAGTGCCGGGAAAAACAGCGGCGCATATTGAATTTACTAAAGATGGTCGCTATGCTCTACTCAGTATCTGGGAAGACGAGGGAGCCATTATAGTTTATGATGCAAACTCACTTGAAGAAGTAACACGTCTGCCAATGAAAAAGCCTTCTGGAAAGTATAATGTTTATAACAAAACACATTTAGAAGAAGGCACCAGTCATTAGCGGCTTAGAAATTTTAAATATCGTTTAGGAGATAACAAATGATTAAAGCAATGGGTACATTTGGCCTGGTTATTTTGACAGTGGTGGCACTTGTCATGGTGGGTCTGGGATTTTTACTAGGTCCAACACATCCCCTGCCCTGGATTATGCTGCTCGTCGTCATCGCAATTCCATTTATTCATAATAAAATAATTGGCTCCCGTTATCTTGTCTGGAAAGATGAATACAGTGTGGGCATTGAAGCAATGGACGATGATCACAAGAAATTACTTAATCTGATCAATCAATTGCAAACAGCAGTACATTACTATACCGGTAAAGAATTTGAAGAAAAAGCCCTGGATGAGCTGGTCGACTACACCCAGACCCACTTTAAACGGGAAGAACTACTACTGGAAGAAAATGATTATGCTGATCTCGAAGCTCATAAACTTCAACATAAGCAATTTATTGATAAGGTAAATGATATGGTGGAGCAATATAAGCAGAATCCGGATGTTACTATCGTGGATACTTTAAATTTTTTAAAAGGCTGGTTAATTAGTCACATCAATGGTACTGACAAAGAATACGGCAAAGAACTAAATGCGAAAGGTATTCATTAAGATATCTTTACAGAAAGGAAATACAAAACCGGCAGCAGTCAGGTAGTTTTTAATGACTTTTCATGGCTGCTGCATATTTTTCTAATAATTCATCTAATTGGCCAGCAGGCACAAACTGCTTCCAGTCTTCCTGTGGAATGTTCGCCATAGCCGTTCCCTTATAATCCCCGCACTTAGGGCAGACAAATAGAAAAATGTGTTTATTCTGGCAGGTTTTATCTAATGCCACATCATCAAGTTTATATTGAACCTGACATTTCTGGCAATCCAGATTATAAGCCGGTCGATCGGACATACTTTTCACCCCAAATCCTTAGTAATTTAGTCAACTATTGTATCTGATTCAGATACAATAATATAGTGAATCCCAACCTACGACCAATACCTACTTTTCTTCAGATTCAGAATCAATTTGCTTATAGGTTTCACTCAGTTCATCATCCTCACCATCTACTAATCCATCATCTTCAATTTCTGAGCTTTCAGTGGACTCAGTATTTTCCGGAAGCGCATCACCAAAATCAAGTTCGGCATTGATAATATCCAGATCACGAATTTCAGATAACGTTGGTAATTCGTCCAGTTTCTTCAAACTAAAGTAGTCAAGGAATTGCTTAGTGGTTGCATACATCGCTGGTTTTCCGGGTACATCCCGATGACCGATGACTCTTACCCATTCTCTTTCCACCAGAGTACGCATAATTTGACTGCTGACGCTAACACCGCGTATTTCTTCAATTTCACCACGCGTAACAGGCTGACGGTAAGCCACCAGGGCCAGGGTTTCGAGTAAGGCACGTGAGTATTTCTGTGGTTTTTCTTCCCATAAGCGAGACACCCAGAGCGCCGAGCCGGCTGCAACCTGAAAACGAAAACCACTGCTCACTTCCACTAACTCAACACCGCGAGACTGATAGTCTTCCATCAACTGCACAATGGCCTGACGCAGCATATTTTTATCAATATACTCGCCGTCTAACTTCTCACCTTCAAGGAATAAAGTCAGAATTTTATCCAGAGAAATGGCTTTTTTGGCTGCCAGAATGGCTGCTTCAACAATATTTTTTATACTTTCTGCGGTATGTGCAGTACTGACTGCTGGAGAGGTTTCTTTGGCTGAAGATTCAGATACAGAGAGCTGTTTCAGTGATTCCAGTATTTGAGGATCATCAAGAGCAGAATTCTTTTCATCAGATTCTGCCTGCGGGGTCTTCTCTATAGAGTTTTCATCCTGATCCGGATTTTCAAATTCATCACTCATTCTACATTCTCATTAAGCATTTTAATTATAGGAGTTTTAGTCGGAATCAAAAGAACTATCACTCAAAGCAGTTATTGCAGCACCTGCTCCATCTGTATCCAATGCACTGCCTGATAGCGGTTTCACATGAATAGAACCATAGGTTTCAGTCTGAACAATTTCTAACAATCGCTGTTTACTCAGCTCAAGTATCGCCAGAAAAGTCACCACGACTCCACCCTTACCTTCTTCATAGCTAAAAAGCGAAGTGAAGCGGGTAAAACCTTCACTGCTGACCCGTTCAAGCACAAAACTCATTCTTTCCCGAACTGATAAAGTTTCCCGTTCAATATTATGATGAGTAAACATTGCCGCCCGCGCCATAACATCTTTTAAGGCCAGCATAAGTTCCTGCATACTCACCTCAGGTTCATGTTCGGGTGAGGTATAGTCAATATCTGAAGCAACAGGAAAGACATCACGCCCCATTCTGGGCAACTCATCAATATCCATTGCGGCTTTCTTAAAGCGTTCATATTCCTGTAAGCGACGAATGAGTTCCGCACGTGGATCCGTTTCATCGTCTTCCAGGATTTCAGGTCGCGGCAGGAGCATTCTGGACTTTATTTCTGCCAGCATGGCCGCCATAACAAGATATTCAGCAGCCAGTTCAAACTGAAAATCCTGCATCAGTTCAACATATTTGACATATTGTTGAGTAATTTCAGCAATGGGAATATCCAGAATATCCAGATTTTGCCGTTTGATTAAATAAAGCAGTAAATCCAACGGTCCTTCAAACGCTTCCAGAAAAACTTCCAGAGCCTCAGGTGGAATATACAGATCCTTGGGCAGCTCTGTAACCGGAGCACCCTGTACATAAGCAAATGGCATTTCTTCCTGCTGTGGTTTTACCACCTCAGCCTGCTCATCTTGTTCCGATAGCGTTTCAGTCACATCTGTTCTCTGGTTAAATTATTACTAACGATAATAAATGCCAATGGCCTGACGGACTTCTTCCAGTGTTTCTTTGGCCAGCTCAGAAGCAAATTCACGCCCTTCTGCCACAATATTTCGTACCAGCGCACGATTTTCACTAAACTCCCTGGCTCTTTCCTGAATAGGTCTCAATTCTTCCTGTACCGCATCGATCAGTGGGCCTTTACATTCCAGACAGCCAATTCCCGCTGACTTACAGCCGTCCTGTACCCAGTTTTTAAGATCATCATCAGAATAAACTTCATGTAATTGCCAGACCGGACATTTTTCCGGATCTCCGGGATCACTTAAACGAACCCGGTTGGTATCCGTGGGCATTTTACGCAGTTTCTCATCCACCATTTCCATACTATCGCGCAGAGAAATCGTATTGCCATAGGACTTTGACATTTTTTGGCCATCCAGACCCGGCATTTTAGACGTTGGCGTTAATAAAGCCTGAGGTTCAGGTAAAATAATCTTGCCGCCGCCTTCCAGATAACCAAACAGGCGTTCTCTATCAGCCATAGTGATATTCTGCTGTCCTTCCAATAAGGCTTTGGCTGTTTCCAGCGCTTCGTGATCACCCTGTTCCTGATAGCGGGTACGTAATTGCTTATAAAGTTTAGCCTGTTTTTTACCCATTTTTTTAATAGACACTTCGGCTTTTTCTTCAAATCCGGATTCTTTACCGTAGATATGATTAAAGCGTCTGGCCACTTCACGAGTAAGTTCTACATGAGCGACCTGATCCTCACCCACAGGAACCAGGCCGGCACGATAAATCAGAATATCGGCGCTTTGTAATAGCGGATAACCCAAAAAGCCATAAGTTGAGAGATCTTTTTCTTTCAGTTTTAACTGCTGATCCTTAAAAGAAGGCACCCGTTCAAGCCAGCCAAGCGGCGTGATCATGGAAAGCAGTAAATGTAACTCAGCATGCTCCGGAACCTGAGACTGAATAAAGATTTTTGCAGAACCGGGATTAACACCAGCCGCCAACCAGTCAATCACCATTTCCCAGGTATTTTCTTCAATATTTTCCGTTTCAGAATAATGAGTCGTCAAGGCATGCCAGTCAGCGGCAAAAAACAGGCAGTCATATTCATGCTGCAATTTAATCCAGTTTTTTAAAACCCCGTGATAATGCCCCAAATGAAGCAATCCCGTCGGCCTCATGCCGGACAAAACTCGTTGCTGGTGAATTGGTACGACCAAAATTAACTCCTGAAAAAATGAAATATAAAAAGTAAATAAATTATTGTATTGCGCTTAATAAGCGATAAAAAACTTCCATTTCCAGTCCAGATAAAACCGATAATGCCATTAACACCAAACTAATGACTGGAAAAATAATATAAGACAAAAGACCAGTCAGCATTAAGGCAATGATTATAAAAAAACCATACGGCTCTATCTTACTATACTGAAGCGAAGCCCGAGGCGATAACAAACCGGCCATAATACGACCACCATCAAGAGGAGGAATTGGCAGCAGGTTTAAGACACCTAAAATAACATTAATAGTAATTCCGGCCACCGGCATAAGCAGAAAAAACAAACTGATTGATGACTGACTATCAACCAAAAGTACACTGATATTCAGAAAAATTGCCCACAAAAAAGCCATAATAAAATTACTGGCAGGCCCCGCCATTGCCACCCACATCATGTCTTTTTTAGGATTACGTAAATTTCTGGCATCGACAGGAACCGGTTTCGCCCAGCCAAAAGCAAAACCCGTGAATAAGATCATTAATGTAGGAACTAATATAGTGCCGATAGGATCGATATGCTTTAAGGGATTAAAGGTTAAGCGCCCCATTAATCTTGAAGTCGGATCACCCTTTCTATCCGCCATCCAGGCATGAGCTGCTTCATGTAACGAAACTGCCAGTAAAACCGGCAAAATCCAGATTGTTATTTTTTGTATTGTTGATGCATCCATATCGGGCAATTATATCATATTTATTTAAATTAACTTATGTGCTTTTAATCCGGGATAAGGCAGATTATTCCCCCTCACCACTACCCACACGGCTTTTAATAAAGTTTATTATCAGCACGGATTCATAAACTCCCAAACAACTTTATTCAAACGACCCAGTGTCCCCCAGCCCCTTGCGCACCACAACCGGAACATCTTCCTCAAAATCAATCACCGTCGTCGCTTCAAAACCACAAAAACCACCGTCAATAATCAGATCCAGCTGATGCTCCAAAACCTGACGAATCTCATAGGGATCGGTCATAGGTTCATCTTCCCCAGGTAATATCAAGGTAGAGCTGAGTAATGGTTCACCCAAATCCTCCAAAATTGCCTGAGCAATCACATTATCAGGGATGCGAATACCAATAGTTCTTCGTTTTGGGTGCATCAGTCGTTTGGGTACTTCTCTGGTCGCTTTTAAAATAAAAGTATAGGCACCGGGTGTATGTGCTTTGAGCAGTCTGTAGTGCGAGTTATCAGTTTGAGCATAGGTGCTGATATCCGAAAGATCCCGACAAACCAAAGTGAAATTATGTTTTTTATCCAATTGCCGGATTTCACGGATTTTATCCATGGAATATTTGTCACCGATATGACAGCCAATGGCATAGCCGGAATCGGTCGGATAAACAATTACTCCGCCTTTACGGATAATATCAACCGCCTGGCGTACCAGTCTCTGCTGCGGGTTTTCGGCATGTATTTGAAAAAACTGACTCATAACAATTACTCAATAAATCATAAAAACAAATCCCAAACGGGTTTGCACTGTTGTGGCAAGGGTGGTAATTTCCCCAGTTTGATCCAGGGAAAATTCGGATCATGAAAATCAGAACCCGCTGATGAATATAAATCAAAATCACTGGCATGACAGGCCATGGTTTTAGTCTCATTAATATCATGACTTCCGGAAACCACCTCAATCGCCCGACCACCTGCTGCCACAAAATCCTTAATTAACCTACGTAATTTGGTCCGTGTCAGTTTATAACGCGCCGGATGCGCAATCACAGCGATACCGCCTGAGCCGGTTATCCAGCTCACTGCATCTTCAAGAGTGGCCCAGTCACCTGTCACATGACCGGGTTTATTGTTGACCAGATAGTGTTTAAATACATGACGCACACTTTTGGCATGACCAGCATCGACTAAAAAATTAGCAAAATGTAGTCTGCCTAACATTTTTCCACCGGAAAAACGCCTGGCACCATCATAAGCTCCTTTAATACCGGATTTTTCCAGTTTCAGGGCCATTTCTCTGGCTCGTATTTCCCGAAAATCCTGTAAACGCTGAATACCCTCTCTCAGGGGAGCGTAATCCGGATCTAAATTCAGTCCCACAATATGAACAGTTCGTTTATTCCATGTGACAGAAAGTTCAATACCATTGATTAATTTAATACCGGCATCAGCAGCTGCACAATGAGCTTCTTCAAGACCATCGGTGCCGTCATGATCGGTTAAAGCCAGGACTTCAACACCGGCCTGTGCCGCATGAGAAACAAGTTCCGATGGTGCAAGACGACCATCAGAAGCGGTTGAATGAGTGTGAAGATCAATTTGCACGGTTATGGGTACTGGCTTCAATATAAAAAACAAGCAATTTTAACCTATTTTTGTGCGTAATATTATCTTTTGTCAAAATATTACTGTACAAGGCTTTCAGAGGATGGGTGTTTTGACTCTCACTTTTGCAAAACCCCTGCTATTTGTTCGGTTCTAGTCATAATTGAACATTCCATCCAAAAAGAGCAAACTCCCATGACTCAGCCAGAAGGTCTAACTTAGAACTGTCTCTGGAAGGTTTTGCAATGAAAAATAACAACATCAAATACCATCTGCTGTTGTAATCCCCCCGAAAAATAAAAGGTGTCAAAAGTAGAAAATACTTGTAAACTAAACTCAGCAATTTCTTAATTTAGTCGGTTTTGACGGTGGATTCAACTGGTCGATGCAACACCTATTGCTGCTATTACGAGTTACTTTAGCTTAATCTTAAATTTCCGGATAGCTGCCATTTACAATTGTTCAAAATTGGAAGAAAAAGACTTTTCAGTTTGTCAGGAGTCACTCTAACTCGGTCAATTGTCAATCAGTGTTACCAGAATAAAATTTAATCCCCCTCATTATCCTTGCTGTTTACAAAATAGTTAGTTCATCACAACTTCGTTACAAGACAGTTATTCCATCCCTTATTAAATATATACATCCAATATATTTAATAATAAAATAAATACCCTCTAATTCGAGTTTTGGTTTTTTATTACACTGAAATTTTAAGGTAATTATTTCAAATGGGTTTAACAAAACACGGTGTAAATGTTGAATGTGGGCATTGCAAATGTGACTCAATTAATGGTGATGGTAGTTTTGATGTCAAAGTTCCTGTGTATGACTCAAATAAAGGTATAGCTGGTTCAGCAATTCTACGCTGTGTTATTTCTTCAAAGCATCACCAAATTGAGCTAAAAAAGTGGACTGATAACGACAACCATTCCATCAGTTCCTTAGAAGACATTCAGGAGAGCTTATCAGAAACGCTGAATTTCGTTGCAGATAAGCACCTTTGTGGTAATTCTCACATTTGCCCTTCTCAGGTAGTACAATTTGTTGATGAATATAATAAAGACTAAATTTTCAATTGTTCAAATTTGGAGGAAAAAGACTTTTCAGTTCGTCAGGAGCCCTTGTAGAGTCATTTGAAATAGATCAGGGACATAAATTAAAGTTTCAATATTTATTATTATTTCACCATTTCGATATTCTTCATAAGAAAAAGTTGTTAATGATAAGCTCGAATTAACCAAGTTGACCTTTAACAGCGATTCGAGACAAATAAGATTGGTTCTCAAATTTCCAGATAGCGTTAATTGTGGGTGATTTATTCTGAGAATAATATTGCCATTGATACAACTGAAGTCTACGCATTGCAGACATTTCAAATTTCATTAAAATTGCTTAAAAACACAGGTTGTCGGCTCTAAATATCGGTAATTTATTTCTAGTTAGCTTGTAAAAAAGCCAGTTATATTTAAACAAAAATATCTTTGTAAAGAGTCGTTATTATAACGCTTTCATCCCAAAGTGATAATCCCGTATTTTTTACTAGCTAACGTTTAAAGTTAGAAATCAGTAATTTATATTCAATAATATCATCAGAAAATATTAAGATTTAATTTCTCTGTGAATACTAAATACTCGTTCTGAGAGATTAAATATATCCAATTGTTTTGGAACTACTACTGTATAGCTGCCATTCGAGGATAATTTTTCTGAATGATTTTCTATGAACCGAGAAGCCATTCAGTTTAAGCCTTTTGGTATCTTATTAATTTTTTCTTGATTATCAACTGGATTATTAAGGCGATTATAATAATACTCCAGACAATAACTGCACCACTTGGTAAGTCGATTATTGAGGAAAATATTAAACCTAGGCCATATCCTAAAATACCTACGATATAGCCAATTATTAACGCTGGTTTTGCTTTATAATTATTGCTAGCCAAAGCTGGAATGATAAGGCTGGCAAACACCAGATAAACGCCAACTAATTGAACCGAGCTGGTGACAGCCATAGCAAAAATCAGATAAAATCCCATGCGATTAAAGTATTGTCTGAACTTAAACCATGCCACTAAAATAGCGATTGTCATTAATGCAATTGGAATAAGTTGATCCCAGGTAACCCAAAGAATTTGACCCACTAATAATTCTTTAAGATGTTCACCCCCCTGAGGATTATTGGCCAATAATAAAATGCTGGCTGTTGCTGATAAAATAAAGGTCACACCAATCAGTGCTTCTTGAATTGATCCCCAAAATTTTTCCATCAAACTTAATATCAAGGCACCAATCAATGCACTGGTCAAAGCAGCTAATTGCACTTCCCATCCATGGGCCTGCCAGCCAAACTGGTTGGCTAGAATAACGCCCAGCCCAGCAATCTGTGCGATGGCCAAATCAATGAAAATAATGCCACGCTTAAGCACCTCTTGTCCCAATGGCACATGAGTTGCAACGACTAGGAGGCCAGCTATAAAAGCTGGCCCAAGAATACTGAGAGTCATTCCGTCAACGTTCATTGCTTAATATCCATAAGCTGACTTAAAAGCCTTTCATACCACTGAAATAAAGTCTCATCAGCGCTTACACTAAAAGGCAATGCAACAACACGGATATCGGTCTTTTGTGCCAACCAGCGAACAGCTTTGTCGTTCTGATAAGTAGCATAAAGGATCATATTGGCCTGATTTTGCTTTAATTCAGAAAGAACCTGTGTTAAATGCCCACTACTTGGTGCAATGCCAGGTTTTGGCTCTAATGTGGCCACTCGTTCTAATTTTAACCAATCCTCAAGATAGACCCAGCTATTGTGGTTAACAACAATTTTTTTGCCCTGTAATGATTGGCTTTGCTGTTCCCATTTTGTAATTGCCCTGGACCATGCATCCTTAAAATTAGTCCAATTGTTTTGATATTCGGTTTGATTATCAGGATCAACACGACTTAAAGTATGAGTCAACGCTTCAGCGATAAGCATCATTCTATGAGGATCAAGATGAATATGAGGATTACCGTCAGCATGAACATCTCCTTCACTGCGATCCAATAGTTTAGGTTTTTCCAGTAATGTCACATGATCTGCACTCATAAAATAACCTGGTTGACCTGTTAGAATCTTTCCATTACCCGATTTTCTTAACAATAGTGGTAACCATCCCGCTTCTAATTCTGCTCCAGTACAAACCAGAAGATCGGCACGGCGAGCTCTCGCGATTAAGCTTGGTCGAGCCTGTATATGGTGCGGGTCCTGTAATGAGGTTGTCGCACTAAAAACATTGACCTTGTCGCCCCCTAAAACCTTTACCAGTGATGCCCATTCGGGTTCACAAGCAAAAACGTTAATTGCTGAGAAACTATTCGTTGCCCAAAGAGAGAGAATTAACATCAGCAATAGACGCTTTTTTATTTGATCATACATTCTTAAATCTCCTAGAATTGGTGAGCGCCATGACTACCCAGACTCAGGGTATATTGTAAAAAAATCTGATTATCCGAGTCTTCATAAGAATCATCTCTGTTGTATTGTAATCTTATCCGACTGTATTCACTGGGGAGCCATTCCACCATCGCACTATACCGTTCTGGAGTATGCCCTTCGTCATTCAATCCTGCTTCGGCCAGTATATTTTCATCCGAACCTTTATTGTTACTACTAAGTCGGTCATAACGAATACCTGTCCTCCAATGGGGCTTGAATTGATAAATAGCTTGGGTATACCAACCATCCTGCTGACCATCATAAGTTGAAATTTCTTCTGGTGGGCCGCTATTTAGCATCGTGATGCTTCCATCTTCACGACGATCAAAATATTCAAACTGAAGCTTAAAATTTCGGCTGGTTGGATTGCCATTGGGAGCCCACTTGTAAACTAGATCTAAAGAGCTGATCTTGCTGTCCCCTGAGAATGATGGCGTTTCTGTTGCCACTCCTCCATGGCTGTGACCACTACTTGTACGGCCATCGACATTGTTTTCACGCCAATGATTGAGTCCAAGTTGCCAGCTATGTTCTATACCAATGTCTCCTCCAATATTTGCAAAAGCGGTCCAGGCACCGACACCTTCATGATCTCCACCTCCAGGAAAACGATCACCACGAAATAATTCAGTACCAATTTGCAAAAATGTATCGGTTGGTGCAACGTAGGTCATTTGTATTCCATCATCACGCAGTTGATCACCAAACAGTCCACGATAAATTAAAGGTGCGTCAGCAAAATCCCAGAGATGTTCATGCTGTTCATTCAGATAACCAATGGCCGAATAAAAACGTCCAGTTTTTATTGTCAGTCCATTTCCTAGTCCCAGAGTTTGAATATAGGCTTCTTCCAAATCAGTTTCTGTTTCACCTTCATGATCATGGATTGCCAATGTTGCCTTACCATAAAATTTATCATCGACATTCGCACTGATAGCCAATTCGGTATGCCCAATTGAAAAACCTTCTTCTCCCAATCCTGCTTCATTCCCAAGAGAGAAACCAGGTAATTCATAGGCGTTTGGATCATTATCAAAATCGGCATATCGACCGTCTAGTGTAAGACTTATGGCGGGGTTAAAATTGCGTTGCCCTGACCTTGAAGTAGCTTTTGCTTTTTCGACGTTATCAGCAACCTGTACTACTTTTTGCTGTGCTAATTGAGCCTTTTCTTCTGATTGTTTTAGTCTGTTTTCCAAGGCATTAATTCTTTGTTCGTAGTCTTTTTTTAATGCTTCAACCTGCTTCTTGAGGGCTTCAATATCACTTTCTGCCCACACAGGATTAATGCTTGATATGGCTGCTATTGTTGCAGTCACGATAAATATTTTATGCATGAAAATTTCTTCCGTAAATAAGAATAATGGTTACAAAGATACAAGATTTGTAACGGTGTAATTATTTGTCAAGGATTACGAAAAGAAAGGAGGGGCTCGAGCCTGATAAGCGTTCAGTGAAACAGATAATTCAGAAATGATGAAACAAATATCTGGCGCATCATTTTTTATGACAAGCAAATCAATAGAGTTAATAACAAGAGTACTATCCGTTTGCTCTGCAGCAACAAAAACTTCGCAAGACTGCTGTGAGTCATGAAAAGGATGTTCTTCTGCATGAACAAGCGCACTCAATTGCCCAATAAGGAAGAAGAGACTTAGCAAGTAAGAGTATATTAGATTGTTTTTATGATGCTTCATTGGAAATTGTTATGCACTTTAACAGAATGATCTCAGATAATAACTGTTTTTTTTGAGTTTCATTATACATGATAATAACTTTCATTGTCATTGCAATACTAATTTTTTAAATGAGTATCTAGCTCAATTTATATGTTTTACTCAGAAAATTCATCATTAATTTAAGTCCACTTGTCACTAAGGCATTTAAAATTAGCTGGATTAAAATGGCCGAATTCTCCCTTTTGGATAATTGGCCTTAATTGCTGCTATTGTAGTGAACCTGCTATAGTAAATTCTAATCGTTTAATTAGTGCACTAACTCATTCCAAATATAGAAAAAATACCTGGGCTATTTTTTAAACAATTGGGAATGGCTGGTTTCCTGAATTCAATTAGAGAACATATTCTATTCATTATTAGAACGATTGAAAGACCGTCCTTGTAAATGTCTAGGATGTAAAACTCCCAATCGGATCTTTTGTGGAATCAAACTGGAAGTTGCGCTTGCGACTTGAAACCGCGAAAAGTGCAAAGAAAAGGTGAATTAAAAAGTCCATTTTAGAGTGAGTGAGCTGTCACTATAAATTTTAGTTAATACCAATAAAGGATAAAAAACATCATGTCATCCACCAATGAACAGTTGATTCAGATGAATCAGGCGATGTTAGAATTATCTCAAACACTGGTTCAGTCTCAAGCGCATCAGCAGAAAGCAATGTGTCGGCAGCGCTGGCTAATGATTATACTAGTCACTTTGTTTAGCATGTTTTTTATAGGATCTAAAGGTTCTTTCAGCAATGCGTCCTCACAAGTCCCGGAAAAATTCGCTGTACCTTCTGAGAAGTTGGATACGCAAACCCGTGCTGATTTACGAAAAACACTTATCGATCAACTTCCAAAGGAAGAACGCCAAAAACTCCAGGATTTTGAGCGACAAGTACAATGGGTAAGCCAATATATGAGTACCTGGGATCAAGGTATGGAGGGAGCTGTAGTGGCCCTCATGCTTAGAAATATGTCAAAGAGCATGGAATCAGTACCTGAAATGCTTGAACAAATGAAGTTAATGAATACATTGATGAACGCTATGCCAGTGGTCGCTAACGAGATGCAAAGAATGAATGCAAATATGTCAATTATGACTTATAACATGGATTCAACGATGGGGAGAATGGGTCGCAGGTTACCATGGTAAGTAATATTTAAAAGAAAGAGCAGTCACTTTTCGATTTGTAATGGCTGCTTTTCAACTTGATTTTCAAAAAGGGAATGAAACAAACACATGAATGCTGAAAACTTTCTAAATTCCATATTGCCCAAAGAAACTGCGGGTTCAATAACTAATCATCAACTACTCTTTTTACGATATACCATGGCTGTCCTGGTTGATTTGACAGTATTAAGTTTTTTTAGTGAATTCTGGAAAAATGTCTTTATAGAATCATTCAGTGTTGCGTTTTTTGCTGCTCTCTTATTGCAAATTTTATTACAGCTTACCATAGCTTTTGAACATCGACTTGCCAATTACTTCAAAGCCAAGCCAGGATTAATCTCCAAAATTATGCGATTTTTTTCAAGTTGGGCTGTACTTTTTTTCTCAAAACTGATTATTTTGAGAATATTAAATATAGTTCTGGGTGATAAAATTTTATTTACGGGTGCTTTTCATGGTGTAGTAGCGTTTATTGTGGTTGTATTCGCCATTATTATTTTTGAACAAATTATTATACGTATTTACAATGCATTATCCTGAGTTGTTCTGTTCTATTAAACAAACAATAATGACTCCATACTTTTAAATTATTATTAAATGGCTTGTTATCCAGTTGCCAGTAGTCATAAAAGTAACTGGAGCGTAGGCGATTTTATATAATCCATCAATTAGCACTTGGGACGTGAACGTACAAGGTGCTGTTTTCAAATTTTAAAAAATTGAGTTTTATCCGCTAATCGGTCTTCATGACCCAGACTAATGGAATGGTTATAACCCAATTATTAGAATTCCTCCATCCTATTTGTAAATCCATATATATCTTAGTTGTATCCTGTCAAGACTAGTTGGATATCTTTAGCTGCTCGACTAAAAGACAGTATTAGTTCATCGTTAGTCCCATGAGGAAACGATGATGACAAGAAAAAAGACCAAACCCGTTTCAAAATAGCCAAAATCTTCACCCTTATGGAGATGTAAATTTTTTTTAAATGATGCTACCAATTGTGTTTATGCATTAGTTTGAATGTTAGAATCAAAATTCATCTGCATTTTTTCTACATTTAATGTCCCACTAATACCATCCAGATAATTAAAATATTTATTTAATGCTTGTAAAAGAGCAATAAGTTTTTTATCCTTAACCTTGGTTTTTTTAATGTTTTTCTTAATGATTATTAATATTTTAAATAATTAATATTTAATATATTAATTCTAAAAATGACTATAGATTACCAGTATTACTAATCCTAAATAACTCAGTTAACTCAGATTAATTTTGAGTAAAAAGTAATTTTAATAAATAAAACGGATTTTTACATAAATCAACTGATTTATTTAGATTCAATAAAACTTTTATAAGTTAATCTCTTCTCAAGGAGGATATTTATGGATAAGCACCAATCGTACTGGAAAGCTAACCTGCGGCTGATGTCAATTTGCCTCAGCATATGGTTTGTTGTTTCATTTCTTTTTGGCATCATCTTAGTCGAACCATTAAATAATTTTCATTTAGGTGGATATAAACTCGGTTTCTGGTTTGCCCAACAGGGTTCTATTTATACCTTCGTTGCTCTGGTTTTCTTTTATTCATATCGCATGAATAAACTGGACAAAAAATTCGGCGTTCATGAAGATGAGGAGAAATAGACGATGGATGAGTTAAAGCTATATACCTACATTGCCGTTTTTGGTACCTTTGGACTTTATTTTGCTATTGCCTGGTGGGCAAGAGCTGGATCAACCAGCGAATTTTATGTTGCTGGCGGTGGTGTACACCCCATTCTTAACGGTATGGCAATTGGTGCTGACTGGATGAGTGCAGCATCTTTTATTTCCATGGCAGGTTTAATTGCCTTTTTAGGCTATGGAGGCTCAGTCTTCCTGATGGGCTGGACAGGCGGTTACGTCTTACTTGCCATGTTACTTGCCCCCTACTTGAGAAAATATGGCAAGTTTACCGTTCCTGAATTTATCGGTGATCGATACTATTCAAATGTTGCTCGCGTTGTTGCTGTGCTCTGTTTGATCATTGCTTCTCTGACTTATGTTATCGGACAAATGAAAGGTGTTGGGGTTGCTTTCTCACGCTTTTTAGAAGTTGACTATGGTCTGGGTCTTGGCATCGGCATGTTTGTCGTATGGGTTTATGCGGTATTAGGCGGAATGAAAGGAATTACCTATACTCAGATTGCTCAATACTGTGTGCTGATTTTTGCCTATACTGTTCCTGCTGTTTTCATCTCTTTGCATTTAACAGGTAATCCAATCCCTCAAATTGGACTGGGCAGCACCTTATCAGATGGTAGTGGTGTTTATCTGTTAGATAAACTTGATTTAGTAGTCACTGATCTTGGCTTTAAAGAATATACAACAGCCAAATTAGGCAGCACACTAAACATGTTCATGTATACCCTGTCTTTGATGATTGGTACTGCAGGTCTGCCTCACGTTATTATGCGCTTCTTTACTGTACCTTCAGTTAAAGGTGCACGTTCTTCAGCAGGTTGGGCCTTGATCTTTATTGCCGCTCTTTATACTGTTGCACCTGCTGTCGGCGCAATGGCACGCCTAAATCTGATGAATACCATCCAACCGGCTGCCAGTGAAACTCTGGAATATGAGCAGCGCCCTCAATGGTTTAAGAACTGGGAAACAACCGGTTTGTTAAAATTTGAAGATAAAAATGGTGATGGTAAAATTCAATATGTTGCTGATAAAGAAAAAAATGAAATGGTCAAAGTAGACCGTGACATTATGGTTCTTGCTAATCCTGAAATTGCAAATTTACCTAACTGGGTTATTGCTTTAGTAGCCGCCGGTGGACTTGCTGCTGCTTTATCGACCGCAGCGGGGTTATTATTGGCAATTGCCTCCTCTATTTCTCATGATTTATTAAAAGGCGTGTTCAGGCCTGAAATCACAGAGAGGACAGAGTTAACGGCAAGCAGAGTTGCCATGACTGTCTCTATTTTAATCGCTGGATATCTCGGTTTAAATCCGCCTGGCTTTGCCGCAGGGACCGTGGCCTTAGCCTTTGGGTTGGCCGCATCATCAATATTCCCGGCATTAATGATGGGGATTTTTGCTAAGTCTATTGGTAGTAAAGCAGCGGTTGCTGGTATGTTAGCCGGTATTGGTATTACTTTATTATACATTTTCCAGCATGAAGGAATTATGTTTATTAAAGGCACTGCCTTTCTTGGAGACATGGCTCGCAACTGGTTCTTTGGCATTGATCCTAAGGCATTTGGTGCTGTAGGTGCTTTTGTAAACTTTGGAGTTGCCTTTGCTGTCTCCAGAATAATTAACGAACGTCCTCCAGAAACTATTCAGAAAATGATCGAAGATATTCGTATCCCTTCTGGTTCACCAGCTGCTGCAATAGGTCACTAACTATTATTTAGCGACTCTTAATAATGACTCAGTTGATTTAACTGAGTCATTTCAGCTAAAGGAAGAAGATGAACCGACATACTAAAATTGCTATTTTTATTGCACCATTCTTACTTGTTGGTGGCTATATTGCTGCAGATTATTATGCTCAGGAACAGGATAAAAACAGGAATTTATTTAAACTCAGTCTGGAGGGGCATTGCAACCTTTTGAAATATCCCTGCATACTCAAAAACAAACAGCTGACACTCACACTATCCAACAAAAATAATGTCACTAAAATTGAGTCAAATCATCCACTCGAAAAAATTGTTTTATCCTTTGTAGACAAAGATAATAATGAAACTCGTTTTCAGATGACAGCAAATAGAAACAGACAACTCTGGCACTCAGAAACATTAGCATCACCTATTCTAAGACAATCATCTGAATTTAAAATACGCTTAATTGGTTTTGTGAATCAAGGTTATTATTTCAGTGAATTTTATAGCAGAGAGCACTAATTTATGGAAATTGAATTACAAGAGATCTCTGACTTTTTAATCAGCATTCACCCATTTCACGATTTGCCTCAACCCGTTATTGAACAACTTATAAAAAAAATAACCATTCGATACATAAGAAGGGATAGTTCTTTTTATAAAGAATTTAAAACACCTGATAGATTATATTTAGTACGTAAAGGTGCTGTTTCTTTATTTTCTGAACAAAATAAACTATTAGGAAAATTAGGTGAGGGTGATCTCTGCACCGCTTTTTGTGAACTTGAAAAAAAAGTCAAGTTCACAATAAAAGTTGAAGAAGATACACTGGTATACACTATTGAATGTAATGCAGTATCTCACATCTTAGAGAATTACCCTGAACAGCTGTCTTTTTTGCAACAAACAT
>Ga0209013_10002059_pt1 | contig 18406 bp, 15 predicted proteins | sample Cruoilmetagenom2_FD_187291 | JGI IMG/M metagenome (GOLD analysis project Ga0209013, IMG submission 187291) | Oil polluted marine microbial communities from Coal Oil Point, Santa Barbara, California, USA - Sample 2 (SPAdes) (version 2) | ecosystem: Environmental > Aquatic > Marine > Oil seeps ...
ATATTTTGCTATTGTAGGTGTAGAAAGAGGTAAAGGTTATAAGCCATATAAACGTTGGGAATATCAAGCTTTAAGAGCTATGGATGAAAATGGAATGCTTAAAATGCCTGATTTTTATTTTAATGCACTTCAAGATTATAACAACTATCTTAATCAAAACTCACAAAGTTCAAGAGTTTCAATAGAAGGCGATTGGGTAGAATTGGGACCAACCTTATGGAATCAAACATCTGGATGGAATCCTGGTGTAGGAAGAATTACATCAATTGCTGTAGATCAAGTAGGAGCTGGTAATCCAAATCATATTATAGTTGGCGCAAATACAGGTGGAGTTTGGAGAACAGTTGATGGTGGAACCACTTGGACTGTATTAACCGATAATATGTCTAACCTTTATGTTTGGTCATTAGCAATAGATCCAACAAATGCTTCAACCTATTATTGGGGCTCTTCTAGTGGAACAATTTTTAAATCTATCGATAGTGGTGCAACTTGGAATCTTCATACCGATATTGGTGGAGGAAATGTCAATAAAATTTTAATAGATCCTAATAATACACTTAAAATGTATTGCAGTGCAGAAGGAGGAGGGATTTTTAAATCTATAGATGGAGGAGTTACTTGGAATATAATTAATTCAAGTGCAACTAATGGTTATGATATTGAGTTTAAACCTGGAGATACAAATACAATTTATGCTTCAGGAAATGAATTTTTTAAATCTACTGATGGTGGAGTGACTTTTTCTGGTCAGTCTACTTTTTCTCCATGGACTCAAGAAAATGTTGTTGGTACAACTAATTGGGTAGTTAGCAATTCAAATCAAAATGGGACTGTGACTCCAAAAACAGGAGATTCTATGGCTCTTTATTTCTTTGCAGATTATAGCCATCCAGTTACGCGATTAACATCTCCAGAATTAAATATTAGTTCAGGTTCTGGGCCTCAACTTAAATTTTCATATACTAATGTAGATTGGGGTGCATCATTCCTTAACGACTTAAGAGTCTTATATAAAACCACTGCTCTAGGTAGTTGGAATGAATTAGCAAGTTTTAATGCAGCAATTAACTCTTGGACAGACGTAACATTAAATTTACCAAATGCATCATCTACATATTATATTGCTTTTGAAGCAACAAATAATTATGGAAGAGGGATTACATTAGATGATGTGTCTATAGAAGATGCTACATTAGGGATAATTTTACAAGAAGGCTTTGAGCTAGGCCCTAACGAATTTAACAATGGGTCAAAAATGATTGGTGTTTCAGTCGATGATTCTTCTGTGGTTTATGTATTAGAAGCATCAGGAGGAATATTTGGAGCATTTTACAAATCTACTGATAGTGGAGATTCATTCACTAAATTAGATCATACAGGAAAAAATTATTTTGGATATAGTTCGTTAGCTGATGATGATAGAGGACAAGCTCCAAGAGATATGGATGTTGCAGTAAATCCAAATAATGTTGATGATGTTCATATAGCAGGAATAAATACATGGCGTTCTATTGATGGAGGAGTTAATTTTGATATTACCTCTCAATGGACACCTGGAAATGCTGCATTCAATAATATTGGTTATTGCCATGCTGATATAGATATTTTAGAATTTGTAGGGAGTAAGCTTTACGTAGGAAGTGATGGTGGAATTTTTGTTGCTGAAAATACTACTACAGTTAATAGCACTTATTACACAGATTTAACTTCTGGATTAGGAATAAGGCAGTTTTATAAAATTGGAGTAAGTCAAACAGACCCTGAAGTAGTAACAGGTGGATCACAAGATAATGGAACGTCGGTATATAATACGACTGGAACTTGGAAAGATTGGCTTGGTGCTGATGGAATGGAATCTTTTGTTGATAAAGATGATAGTAATACATTATATGGAACCTCTCAGTTTGGTACTTTATATAAATCTACTTCGGGAGGAAATTCATATTTTGGGCTTAGTGAACCAGATGGTAAAGGAGGAGATACTAATTGGAATTGGGTTGTTCCTTTTGAACAAGACCATATAATAACTGATGCAATTTATGTAGCCTATGATGAAGTATATAAATCTATTGATGGAGGAGTGAACTGGACTTCCATTTCACAAAATTTTGCAGCTAATATTGATGAACTTAAAATAGCACCTTCCAATAACCTTGTTGTGTTTGCTTCAATAAATGGATTATTATATAAAACTTCAGATGGTGGTACTACAAATTGGATTTCATTAAGTGGATTTTCAGGATTTATAAATTCTATAGCCATTCATCCTTCAGATCCTAATAAAATTGCAATTGCAACTACCGATGCTCAAAAAGTTTATGTTTCAACAGATGGAGGTGTAAACTGGTCGTCCTATTTAAATGATTTACCAAATTTTAGTGCTCAAGCTTTAGTATGGGAAGATAATGGAGCTGATGGCCTTTATTTAGGAATGAATTACGGTGTGTATTATATTGATAATACTTATGCAAATTGGCAACCATTTAGCAATAATTTACCTAATGTTATTATTAGTGAACTTGAAGTTAATACAGCTAATAATAAAGTATATGCTGCAACTTATGGTAGAGGGTTATGGAATTCTAATAATTTTGCGACCAGTTTAAGTGTTAAAGAATTTGAACTTGATAATATTTCTTTATATCCAAATCCAACATCAAAAATGATTAATTTATTATGGAACAGAAATGACGATGTTACTATAAAAATATATAATACAATAGGTAAATTGGTTTATTTCACAAAAAACAAAAATTTAATTGAGCCTTTAAAAATAGATATTTCAAAGTATGCTTCAGGATTATACTTTGTTAAAATCAATAATGCTGAAGGTGTAATAACTAAAAAACTTATTATTAATTAAAGAATAATAAAATTTATATTTTTATAAGTCCAATAATGGTTTTTCAGTATTAGACTTTTTTGTTATAATTTATAGTAAATTCGAATTATGGAGTTTTCATCAAAATTACTTGAAAATGCAGTAAACGAAATGTCTCAATTACCAGGAATTGGTAAGCGTACAGCTTTGCGTTTAGTATTACATTTATTGCGTCAGCCACAGGAACAAACTACTCAACTATCTCAATCTCTACAAATTATGCGAAGCGAAATCAAGTTTTGTAAAAGTTGCTATAATATCAGTGATGTAGAGTTATGTGAAATTTGTATAAATCCACATAGAAATGCAACTATTATTTGTGTTGTCGAAGATATTCGCGATGTAATGGCTATAGAAAATACTAGTTCCTTTAGAGGTTTATATCATGTACTTGGAGGTAAAATTTCACCAATGGATGGTATAGGGCCTCATGATTTAAATATTGAATCGTTAATAGAGAAAGTAAAGAAAGGAAAAATAAAAGAATTGATTTTCGCTTTAAGCTCTACTATGGAAGGAGATACTACCAATTTTTATATTTATAGACAAATACAGGATTTTGATGTTATAACATCTACAATTGCAAGAGGAATCTCTGTAGGTGATGAAATTGAATATGCAGATGAGGTAACACTAGGTAGAAGTATAGTGAATAGAATTCCTTTTGAAGTTTCATTAAAAGCTTGATGAAACTATTATAGATTAGATGATTTTCATTAATTTTGCAAGCGTTAATTAAAAAAATATTTGCATTAAGATATGGCAAAATTTGAACTTAAATTACCCAAAATGGGAGAAAGTGTTGCTGAAGCAACCATAACATCATGGTTAAAAGAAATTGGTGATACTATTGAAGAGGACGAAGCCATTCTAGAGATTGCTACCGATAAAGTTGATAGTGAGATACCTAGTGAAGTAGAAGGCATTTTAGTAGAAAAACTATTTAATATTGATGATGTTATCCAAGTAGGACAAACAATTGCTATTATTGAAACTGAAGCTAATGAGACACTTTCAAACTCACCTGCTAAAGTAGAAGAAATAGAACAAGAACAAATTAATAAGGATATAGCAAAGGTTGCTCAAACCATTATTACTGCTCAAGAAACCGTTGCACCAGTAATTTCTAATGAAAAACGTTTTTATTCACCTTTAGTTAAAAATATTGCTAAAAAAGAGAACATTGCACAATCAGAATTAGATGTAATTACAGGTACAGGTAAAGAAGGTAGAGTTACAAAAAACGATATTCTTGCGTATCTTCAAAGTAGAGGAAGTCAATCAGTACAAGAACCTAAAATACAACAAGAAGAAAAAGTTGAATCCACACAAGACAATAGAATAGAAACAACTCAAGTTGCTCCAATAGTTTCGAATGGTGAAGATGAAATTATAGAGATGACTAGAATGGGCAAATTAGTTGCAAAACATATGGTCGATTCTGTACAAACCTCAGCACATGTACAATCCTTTATTGAGGCAGATGTAACAAAAATTTGGAATTGGAGAGCTAAAGTAAAAGATGTGTTTAAAAATCGAGAAGGTGAAAACTTAACCTTTACTCCAATATTTATGGAGGCTGTTGCAAAAGCATTAAGAGATTATCCTATGATGAATATTTCTGTTCAAGGAGATACAATTATAAAAAAGAAAAACATTAATCTTGGTATGGCTGCTGCTTTAGGTGATGGAAATTTAATAGTTCCTGTTATAAAAAATGCTGACCAATTAAATTTAGTTGGAATGACTAAAAAGGTTAATGATTTGGCAAATCGTGCTCGAATCAATAAACTAAAACCAGACGACATACAAGATGGCACTTATACTGTTACAAATGTTGGAACCTTTGGTAGCATTATGGGAACACCAATAATAAATCAACCACAAGTTGGTATTTTGGCACTTGGAGCTATCCGTAAAGTCCCTGCAGTTATAGAAACTTCTGAAGGTGATTTTATTGGTATACGTTATAAAATGTTTATGTCGCATTCTTATGATCATCGTGTTGTAAATGGTGCGCTTGGAGGACAGTTTGTTAAAGCTGTCAAAGATTACCTTGAAACTTGGGATAGTAATAGAGAAATATAAAATTTGATGCAGCTTAACCTTACCAAACCTATTTGTTTTTTCGACTTAGAAACAACAGGTGTAAATATTTCAAAAGATAGAATTGTTGAAATTTCTATATTAAAGGTTTTTCCAAATGGAACAGAAGAACGTAAAACATGGCTGGTAAATCCAGAAATGCAAATTCCTAAAGAAGTCATTGCTATTCATGGTATTACAAACGAGAAAGTTGCTAACGAACCTACATTTAAGGCTATTGCCAAAGATGTCCATGCTATGATAAAAGATTCCGATTTGGGAGGTTTTAACTCAAATCGTTTTGATATTCCGCTTTTAGCTGAAGAAATGCTCCGTGCTGAACTAGATTTTGACATGAAAAATCGTGTATCAATAGATGTACAAACCATTTTTCATAAAATGGAACAAAGAACATTAGTTGCTGCTTATAAATTTTATTGCGATAAAAATTTAGAAGATGCACATAGCGCTGAAGCAGATACATTTGCAACTTTTGAAGTGCTTAAAGCACAGCTTTCAAAATATGATGATCTTAAAAACAACACTAAATTTTTAGCAGAGTTTAGCTCACATAAAAAATTTGCCGATTTTGCTGGATTTATTAATTATAATAAAGCCAATGAAGAATGTTTTTCTTTTGGAAAACATAAAAATAAACGTGTAGTTGATGTTCTAGAAAAGGAACCAGGTTATTTTGGTTGGTTGCTCAATGCAGATTTCCCCTTATATACTAAAAAGGTGTTAACAGCAATTAAACTACGTAGTTTTAATAATAAATTGGGATAATATGAAGCTAATTTGTATTGGGCGTAATTATACAGAACACATTAAAGAACTCGAGAACGAGAAACCAACAAATCCTGTTGTGTTTTTAAAGCCAGATACTGCAATCTTACTTAAGAAACAACCCTTTTTTATTCCCGATTTCTCAAAGGATGTGCATCATGAAGTTGAAATTTTAGTAAAGATTAATAAAGTAGGGAAGCATATTGATAAAAAATTTGCACATAAATATTATGAAGAAATAGGGCTTGGTATAGATTTTACTGCTCGTGATTTGCAAAGTCAATTAAAAGCAAAAGGGTTACCTTGGGAAAAAGCTAAAGCCTTTGATGGTGCTGCTGTAATTGGGAAATGGGTTTCTAAAAATGAAATTAAAAATGTAGATGATATTAATTTCAGTTTGCATAAAAATGAAACGGTAGTTCAACAAGGAAATACAAGTTTAATGCTTTGGAAAATAGACGAATTGATAGAATATGTTTCAAAATATTTTACTTTAAAGATTGGAGATATTATCTTTACAGGAACTCCGGCTGGTGTTGGCAAGGTAATTGCAAATGATAAACTAAAAGGATATATTGAAAATCAAGAATTATTTTCTATAACTGTAAAATAACATGGAACAGCATTATAAATTAGATAAAATACGTGAGTTGGCAGATAATGATGCAGAGTTTATTGAAACTTTAGCATTGACATTTTTAGAAGAAGTTCCTGCAGATGCACGACTTTTAAGTATTGCAGTAGATAGTAAAGATTATTTAGCAGCATACCAATCTGCACATAAGATGAAACCTACTGTGGATCTTTTCGAATTAGGTGTACTAGACGATTTAATTGAAGTACAAGATTGGGGAAAGTTTGAACAAAAAGGAAAGGATATTTCCGAAAAGCTAGACATTGTTTTAAAAGCTGTAGAAAATGCAGTCGAAGAGATTAAGTCTGATTTCAACGTATAATGCAGACAGAAATAATTACAATTGGCGATGAAATACTCATTGGTCAAATAGTAGATACTAATTCTGCTTTTATTGCTGAAGAACTTAATAAAATTGGTGTTTCAGTCTATCAAATCACTTCAGTTCAAGACGATAAGAAACACATATTAAAATCCCTTAAAGAAGCCGAAGAAAATGCCGATATTATTATTATTACAGGTGGATTAGGACCTACAAAAGATGATATTACCAAACATACAATTGCTGAATATTTTAATGATATCTTAGTGCAAAACGAAGCTGTTTTAAAAAATATTGAAGCCCTTTGGGAAAAATACATCAAACAACCTCTATCACAAGTAAATATTGACCAAGCTTTAATCCTATCAAAATCTAAACCTTTAATGAATAGATTTGGAAGTGCTCCAGGGATGTGGATTGAACATCAAGACAAAATTTTTATTTCATTGCCTGGTGTGCCTTTCGAAATGAAAGCATTAATAGAGAATGAAGTCTTGCCTAGATTACAGAAAAAATATCAGCTTCCTTTTATTTTACATAAAACTCTTCTTACATATGGTTTAGGTGAAAGTATGTTAGCTGCTAGAATAGAAGATTGGGAAGATAATCTGCCGAATTATATAAAACTCGCCTATTTACCTAACCTTGGAAAAGTGAGATTACGTCTTTCAGCAAAAGGATTTAATAAAGAAGGAATTGCAAATGAAGTAGAAAAGCAAATAGCATTAGTATTACCTTTAATCCAAGATGTTTTTGTCGGTTACGAAGATGAAGAATCCTCTATAGAATTAATGATTGGAAAGCAATTAACAGTGTTAGGTAAAACAATTTCTACTGCCGAAAGTTGTACTGGTGGAATGATTGCAGAGAAATTTACTGTAAATTCTGGAGCTTCAGAATATTTTAAAGGGAGTATAGTAAGTTACAGTACACAGTCAAAAATTGATGTTTTGGGTGTTTCTAAAAGCTTAATAGATAATTATTCTGTAGTAAGCACAAATGTAGCAGAAGCTATGGTGAAAAATGTTCAAGAATTATTTAATACCGATTATGCTGTTGCAACTACTGGTAATGCTGGACCAACTAAAGGAGATTCTAATGCCGATGTTGGCACAGTTTGTATTGCAATTGCAACGCCATCAAAAGTTTTTTCAGAAGAATTTCAGTTAGGGAATCATCGTGTTAAAGTAATTCATAAAGCAGTAAATAAAGCCTTTGAAATGCTTAAAAAAGAAATATTAAAAAATTGATAAATTATATTTGCTAACTATTAAAGAATTCGTAAATTTGCACCTCGTTTAGAAATAACAGAATTTAAAGTTAGAAATAATGTCAAGAGTTTGTGAACTTACTGGAAGAAAAGCAATGGTTGGGAACAACGTATCGCATGCCTTAAATAGAACAAAGCGAAAATTTAACGTTAATTTAATTAAAAAACGTTTTTATATTCCTGAAGAAGATAAGTGGGTAACATTAAAAGTTTCTACTTCGGCATTAAAAAATATTAATAAATTAGGTATTTCTGCTGTATTAAAAGATGCAAGATCTAAAGGGTTTTTAAAATAATAGCCACAATAGTTAAAGAAAAGTATAATGGCAAGAAAAGGTAATAGAGTTCAAGTAATATTAGAATGCACAGAGCATAAAGCGACTGGAAAACCGGGAACTTCTAGATATATTACAACAAAAAATAAAAAGAATACTCCAGATAGATTAGAGATTAAAAAATTTAATCCAGTTTTGAAGAAAATGACAGTTCATAAAGAAATCAAATAAAGATATTGAATCATGGCAAAGAAATCAGTAGCATCATTACAATCAGGATCTAAAAGGTTAACAAAAGCTATAAAAATGGTTAAGTCTCCAAAAACAGGAGCTTATATGTTTGTAGAATCAATTATGGCACCAGAACGGGTAAATGATTTTTTAAATAAGAAATAAGATTTAGTATTTAAAGATATTTTAAAGCTGCTTTCTATTAGAAAGCAGCTTTTGTTTTATATTAGCTTTTCGTTTTAATGACAATTATTCAGTCACTAACTTTAGGCAAGACTTTTGTTTGATGAGTTGTGTTAATAAATAAAAAATAGAATGAGTTTTTTCAAAAAAATATTCTCTTCCGATAAAAAAGAAACACTTGATAAAGGGTTGCAAAAATCTAATACAAGTTTTTTAAACAAATTAAGTAAAGCAGTTGCAGGAAAATCTAAGGTTGACGAAGATGTTTTAGATAATCTAGAAGAAGTTTTAGTCTCTAGCGATGTTGGTGTTAATACAACATTAAAAGTGATTGAGCGTATTGAAGCTCGAGTAGCAAAAGACAAATATTTAGGAACCGATGAGCTTAATACAATTCTAAGAGAAGAAATAGCTGCATTATTATCCGAAACCAATTCTGGTGAGGCTACTGAGTTTACAATTCCACAAGATAAAAAACCACATGTGATTATGGTTGTTGGAGTAAATGGTGTAGGTAAAACTACCACTATTGGTAAGTTGGCTTATCAATTAAAAAAACAAGGGCTAAATGTTATATTAGGCGCTGCAGATACGTTTCGTGCGGCTGCTATAGATCAGTTACAAGTTTGGGCAGATCGAGTAGAAATCCCTATGATAAAGCAAGAAATGGGCAGCGATCCAGCATCTGTGGCTTTTGACACATTGCAAAGTGCTGTAACTCAAAATGCTGATGTTGTTATAATTGATACAGCTGGAAGACTTCATAATAAAGTTAACTTAATGAATGAGTTAACTAAAGTAAAGCGTGTCATGCAAAAAGTTGTTGAAGCTGCACCTCACGATGTACTTTTAGTTTTAGATGGCTCTACAGGGCAAAATGCTTTTGAACAAGCTAAGCAATTCACAGCTGCAACTGAAGTGACTTCACTTGCAGTTACTAAACTCGACGGAACCGCAAAAGGTGGTGTAGTTATTGGGATTAGTGATGAATTTCAAATACCTGTAAAGTATATTGGAGTTGGTGAAGGTATAGAAGATTTACAAGTATTTAATAAATACGAGTTTGTAGATTCGTTTTTTAAGTAAAATCATAATACTATTAAATAATTTTTTTATTAGTATTTTTATTAAAAATACTAACCATGAAATCTTACTTAATAATTTTAATTGTACTAATCACTTTTTCTTGTAAGAATGCTGAATTTAATAATGTAAGCGTTGAAGAATCTTCAACAGACACAAGTGCAATCTCCACCAAGGATTTTCGAGAATTTAAAGTATTAGACTCTAAGTATATAAATACAAAAGAGCTTTGGAATGTTTTTATTAAAGATTTAGAAGATTTTACTGAAGATATTTATAACAATTTAAAGCCATTTATTTTAGAGCAAGATATACCTACACTTCAAAAATACATTTCTGAAGGTAAATTATCTTATGAAACACTTACAAAATTTTATCTCTATCGCATTAGAAAATTTGATAGAGAAAATCCATTATCTCTAAATTCTGTTATAACATTTAACCCTAATGTTATTGAGCAGGCAAAACAAAAAGACAAGGAGTTTCTTAATACACGTCTAAAACACCCAATTTTTGGAATGCCAATATTGCTAAAAGATAATATAAATGCTTTAAATATGACTACAACAGCTGGAGCAGTAGCATTACAAAATAATTTAACAGATGATGCATTTATTGTTAAACAATTAAAATCGCATGGTGCATTAATTTTAGGAAAGGCAAATTTAAGTGAGTGGGCTTATTTCTTTTGTGGTGATTGTCCAAGTGGTTATAGTGCTATTGGAGGACAAACTTTAAATCCTTATGGTCGAAAAATATTTGATACTGGAGGCTCAAGTTCTGGAAGTGCAGTAGCAGTTTCAGCTAACTTTTGTGCTGCTGCTGTAGGTAGTGAAACATCAGGTTCAATATTATCTCCATCAAGTCAAAATTCGGTCGTAGGCTTAAAACCAACTATCGGTATATTGAGCAGATCTGGTATTGTGCCAATTTCTTCAACTTTAGATACATCAGGACCAATTACTAAAAATGTTATTGATAATGCCATTATGCTGGATGCTATGTTTGGTTTTGATAATACAGATAATGCTAGTATAGAATATGACAGAGAGGGAAATTATTATGGAAATCTTAAAAATAATGGATTAGATGATTTAAAAGGAAAACGTTTTGGTGTTTTTAAACGTTTGATGGAAGATTCTTTATATGTAAATGCCATTTCAGTATTAAAACAACAAGGTGCAGAAATTATTGAGATTGAAGAAGAAAAAATCGAATTACCAGATTTTTTACGACTATTAAATTTAGACATGAAAAAAGATTTACCTGTTTATATTTCTACTTATGGTGATTCATCATTAAAAGTTAAATCCGTTCAAGATGTTATTGAATTTAATAAAATAGATTCTATAAATATAATGCCTTATGGACAAAAGTTGTTTGAAGGTATTATTGTAGATAGTAGTACAAACGCTGAATTTGAATCTATAAAGCGAATTCTAAAAACTAACGGAAGATTGTATTTTGACACTCCAATGCTAACTCATAATTTAGATGGAGTTTTATCCATAAACAATTATCATGCAGGTTTTGCAGCAGTAGCAGAATATCCTGCACTAACTGTTCCAATGGGCTATAAAGCAAATGGTGCACCAAAAGGCTTGACATTTATAGCAAAACAGTTAGAAGAGAGTTTGTTATTAAAATGGGCTTATGCTTACGAGCAAGCTTCTAAAATGAGAATTGCTCCAAAAGATTATAATTAGTCAAGATGTTATAAACGTAAATATTGGTTGTATCTTTGCGCATTAATTAAAAAATATGCGTACAAAATCACTTAAAAAAAACAAGATAAATGTTGTAACTCTTGGTTGTAGTAAAAATGTTTACGATAGCGAAGTGTTAATGGGACAGCTTAAAGCTAATGGTAAAGAAGTTGTACATGAAGAAGAAGGAAATATTGTTGTGATTAACACTTGTGGCTTTATTAATAATGCCAAAGAAGAAAGTGTAAATACGATATTAGAATACGTTAATAAAAAGCAAGATGGAGAAGTTGATAAAGTTTTTGTAACAGGATGTTTAAGTGAACGCTACAAACCAGATTTACAAAAAGAAATTCCAGATGTGGACCAATATTTTGGCACAACAGAGCTTCCAAGTTTACTTAAAGTTTTAGGCGCCGATTATAAACACGAACTTATTGGTGAGCGTTTAACTACTACACCAAAAAATTATGCATATTTAAAAATAGCTGAAGGGTGTGATAGACCATGTAGTTTTTGTGCTATTCCAATAATGCGTGGTAAACATCGCTCTACCTCAATTGAAGACATTGTTATAGAAGCTGAGAAATTAGCCGCTAAAGGTGTTAAAGAATTGATTTTAATTGCTCAAGATTTAACCTATTATGGTCTTGATATTTATAAAAAAAGAAATTTAGCAGAATTGCTCCAAGCACTTGTAAAGGTAAAAGGAATAGAATGGATTCGATTGCATTATGCATTTCCTACTGGTTTCCCTATGGATGTTTTAGATGTAATGAAAAAAGAACCAAAAGTTTGTAATTATATTGATATTCCATTACAACATATTTCAGATTCTATTTTAAAAAGTATGCGACGTGGAACTTCAAAAGTAAAAACCACTGAATTACTTAATGAGTTTCGTGCAGCAGTTCCCGAAATGACCATTAGAACCACATTGATAGTTGGTTATCCAGGAGAAACAGAAGAACATTTTCAAGAACTTAGAAATTGGGTTAAAGAAATGCGTTTTGAACGTTTGGGGTGTTTTACTTATTCTCACGAAGAAAATACACATGCTTATAATCTTGAAGATGGTATTCCAGAAGAAGTAAAACAAGAACGTGCAAATGAGATAATGGAAATACAATCTCAAATTTCATGGGAAATGAACCAAAATAAAATTGGCAAGGAATTTAAAGTGGTTATTGATAGAAAAGAAGGCGATTATTTTGTTGGTCGTACTGAGTTTGATTCTCCCGATGTTGATAACGAAGTTCTTATAGATGCAACAAAAACATATTTAAAAACAGGAGAATTTACTACAGTAAAAATTACTGATGCAGCAGATTTTGACCTATTTGGTGAAGTAGTTTAGTTTTGTTCGCGTTTAAGTTGTTTAGCTATTTTTTTAATTGCTGATTCAATAGATTTTTCAGGTTCTATAATATTATATTCTCCCCAAAATTCAGGATCTGAAAAACCAGAAGCTTTATCACTTAATATAATAGAAGGCTTTAAATTATTTTTAGGTTTAATAATTCCAGTAGTATTTTTTTTCCAATTTGTTATAGCCATTTCAATGCTTAAATAATAATTACTACTAAAAAGTTTATTTTTCCATTTCACTTTAAATGCTAATTGAATGTTGCTATAACCATAATACCACTTTCCGTTTATTGTTTTGTAATCTACTCTGTAAACAGCTTTTAAAGGTTCAACCTTTACTCTATTAGGTTTTTTACGTACAAATAATTGAACTGCTTCATTTTTATTTTCAATATTAAGGCTATAAATAGCACTTGTTAGAGCAAAAGTTTGAGCGTCTATAAATAATTTACCATAATAAAGTGCTGAAACTACATTTGGAAGTTGCTCAAATTTCACAACATATACTTGTCTGTCGTTAATTTGAGTTGAAGCTTCAAATTTAAAATCATAATAAGGTAAAGTTTCTTTAGTGAAAATATATTCAGGATATTTTATTATATCAGAGTATAATGCACTAAATGGACCTCCTTGTAATTTTAAAGCTATTGTGTCTAATCTAGAATAGTTTGTATTTTTTCGAGATTTAATAAGTTTAATAGCATCTTTGGTTCTTGAACTATATGGTTGCTTGTATATTTCCACTACAGCTTCCGATAAAGATGCATTTTTACTGCGTTTCTTTATAGTTTCTCTATAAAAACCAGTCATTAATGCTTGGTCATTATAATAGTTTTCACTCTCTTTATTTAAAGCAGCTTTTACTAACGATACAGCATCTTTTGGAACTTTAATCTTAACTTGTATTAATTCTGTAATAGAAACATTAAGAGCTATCTTGTTATTATTACTTTTTAGTTCTTTAAGTGGAATTTCACGTTTTTCATACCCTAAGAAAGAAACAGTAATCTTTTTGTCTAATAAATTAGAAGGGACTTTAAGTAAAAATTTACCTTCTGTATTAGTAACTGTTCTAATATTTGTACTATTAACAGTTATATCAGCAAAAATCAAAGGAGATTTAGTTTTGCTGTCTATGACAACACCTTTAAATTCAGTATAAGATTGTATGTTTTGTTTAATTTCTTCTTGTAAAATAGTTGCATTTGCATTATGATGAAAACCAACTGAGAGAATTAGAATTAAAGAAAAAATAAGAAATTTAGGGTTTTTTATTAAGATCTCTTTTAACATAATTATATTGTATTGATGCATTTATAGTAATGCAAATAATAATAGATTAAGATACGAAAATTTTATTTTTCGGCTAAGTCAATTAATGAATTTAACAGTTTTAAATTCATTGTGTTCTTGATTCATAACCTAAAAAGTATTAGAAGATAATTGGTTTTGAGCAATTGTAAAGGAAAAAGATTATAATACGACAAATAATACGTTGAGAATTATTATATGAATTGATTTTATGAAATTTTCATATAAAAAAGCTAAAGACAGCAACCGAAAACGAATTAACTAAAATTTAGGACTTATAATATTTTAGTGTATTATATTTACAAAAGAATTCAATAGTAACTATGCCAACCGATTGTATTACGTTTAGAGACACTAACTATTTTTCATCGCTAATTTGTGATTATTTAGATGAAAATCCAGATTTAAAACCATTCTATAATAGATTTCCAAACCTTGAAAATTTTAAACCTCAAATTGATGAGAAATTAAGTTCATTTAAAAGTGAATCAAGAACTATTTTAGTTGAAGCCTTAAAAAAACAATATCAAAATGTAAATTTCTCATCGTTAACAAAACATAATATTGAAGCGTTAAACGATTCTAAAACATTTACAATCACGACTGGACACCAGCTTAATTTATTTACTGGACCTTTGTATTTTTTATATAAGATTGTTTCAACTATTAACCTTACCAAAGATTTAAAAGCAAAATATCCTGAATATAATTTTGTGCCAATTTATTGGATGGCAACCGAAGATCATGATTTTGAAGAAATTAATTATTTCAATTTTAGAGGTAAAAAAGTACATTGGAATAGAGAAACAAAAGGTGCAGTTGGCGAATTAAACACTAAAGGATTAGAAGATGTTTTTAACTTATTTTCTTCGGAGTTAGGTCAAGGTGCAAATGCAGACTTTTTGAAGGGTTTATTCAAAAAATCATATTTAGAACATGATAATTTGGCCGATGCTACTCTGTATTTAGCAAATACTCTTTTTTCAAACTATGGATTGGTTATTCTTGATGCAAACAAGCCAGAATTAAAACGGTTACTAATTCCATACATTGAAAAAGAATTAGTCGAACATGTGTCGTATAAATCAGTTTTAAAATCTAATGCAGCATTGGGAGAGCAATATAAAATTCAAGTAAATCCACGTGAGATTAATTTGTTTTATACTCTTAAAGGACTTCGTGAACGTATTGTTGAAAAGGATGGTATATATAATGTAAATGAGACTAATATTTCATTTACTAAGAGTGAAATATTAGAAGAGCTTTATAATCATCCAGAACGTTTTTCGCCTAATGTGATTATGCGACCATTATACCAAGAAGTTATATTGCCAAATCTTTGTTATATTGGAGGAGGAGGCGAAATAGCATATTGGTTAGAACTCAAAGATTATTTTGAAATAGTAAAGGTTCCGTTTCCAATGTTATTATTACGAAATTCAGTTTTAATAAAAACCGAAAAACAAACTCAAAAGCTTAATAAATTAAATATAGCATTACAAGATTTATTTTTAAAGCAAGACCAATTAGTTAATAAGCAAGTTAAAGAGCTTTCAGATATTGATATAGATTTTTCAAGTCAAAGAGAATATCTTAAACAGCAATTTAAAGATTTATACAACCTAGCCGAACAAACCGATAAATCATTTTTTGGCGCTGTTGCAGCTCAAGAAAAAAAGCAGATTAATGGATTAAACAATTTAGAAAAACGTTTATTAAAAGCTCAAAAACGAAAGTTAAACGAACAAATTTCAAGAATTACTAATCTTCAAAATGAATTATTTCCAAGCAAAAGTTTACAAGAACGAAATCTCAATTTTTCTGAACTTTATCTTGAGTTTGGAGAGCAATTAATCCAACAGTTAGTATTAAGTTTACAGCCTCTAAAAGGAGAGTTTTTAATACTAAACCTGTAAAAGATGCATAAAATAGATATCGAATTAGTTGAAATGACATTAGATGTCATGAAATATGCTATAGATAGAATTTCTTCAACAAAGCACGACATTGGTAAACCTAAAAAGACAGAAGAATTAAAAGCATTAGTTGGTGAAACCATTACTAACGAGGGTATTGGAGGCGAGTATGCTTTCGATTTATGGAAAAAGCATTTAGCAAAAGCTAATGTTCCAGTAGATCATCCACGTAATCTAGCATTTGTTCCTGCAGCACCAACACGTGCAGCTGTAATGTTCGATTTAGTAACTTCGGTTTCTAGTATTCATGGAGCTTATTGGATGGAAGGAGCTGGAGGTATCTTTTGTGAAAACGAAGCTATGAAATGGATCGTTTCACTTACAGGATTACCAAAAGGTGCATTTGGAGTTTTTACAAGCGGAGGCACTGCAGCAAATTTATCGGCTATTGTAACAGCTAGAGAACATTGGAGAGAAGACGAAACTTATAAAAGGGAAAAGGGCTTGATTATTACTTCTATTGGAGCTCATTCTTCTATAAAAGCTATGGCAAAAGTTGCTGATGTAGACATTTTATTGGTGGATTCTGAAGAAAAGTTGACAGGAACCTCGCTTTGTGAAACTATCGATAATTTAAACTTCCACCAACGCAAACGTCTTTTTGCTGTAGTAGCTACAGGAGGAACAACAAATGCAGGGATTATTGATGATTTAGAAGGCATTGCTTCTATTTGCGAAAAGGAGCATTTGTGGTTTCATGTTGATGCAGCTTATGGAGGTGGAGCTTTAGCTGCCGATTCTGTAAGGCATTTATTTAATGGTATCGAAAGAGCAAACAGTATTACTATAGATCCACATAAATGGATGTTCTCGCCTTACGATTGTGGTGCTGTAATTTATAAACATCCAGTGCTAGCAAAAAAGGCGCATTCACAAGATGGTTCGTATTTAGATATTTTTAAAGATGAAGGCGCACATGGATTTAATCCAACCGATTACCAAATTCAGCTTACAAGACGTGTTAGAGGTTTACCTCTATGGTTTTCTTTAGCGACTCATGGTACAAATAGGTATAAAGAGTCTGTAGAACGTGGTATAGAATTAGCACAAATTGCAGGTAGAATGATTGAAGCTAATCCCAATGTAGAATTGGTTAGAGAACCAAGTTTGTCTTGTGTGTTATATAGAAGAAAAGGATGGAAGCCAGAAGATTATACACATTGGACCTACGAAAATCATAACAAGGGATTTGCATTAGTAACACCAACAAAGTGGAAAACTGGGGATACATTTGAAACTGTATCGCGTTTCTGTTTTATTAATCCAGACACTACCGAAAATGATATCAAAAGGATATTAGATTCTATGGACTAAATGTGAATAAAAAATTATAAATCGTAAATCGATAATTAAAAATCATTTCTATTTTTGCACATGCAGCACGACAAGGTATTAATTTTAGACTTCGGATCGCAATATACTCAGCTTATTGCACGTCGAGTTAGAGAACTCAATATTTACTCCGAAATTCATCCATTCAACAAAATTCCAGATAATATTGAAGATTATAAAGCAGTCATCCTTTCTGGTAGTCCTTTTTCAGTTAGAGGTGATGATGCTCCACATCCCGATTTATCTAAAATTCGTGGGTTAAAACCCCTTTTAGGAGTTTGTTTTGGAGCACAGTATCTCGCTCATTTTTCTGGCGGAAATGTAGCGCCTTCAAATACTCGCGAATATGGTAGAGCACATTTATCTTTTGTAAAAGAGGATGAAGCATTTTTTCAACAAATTTCAGAAGGCAGCCAAGTTTGGATGAGTCATAGCGACACTATAAAAGAATTACCTACTAATGGTGTTTTATTGGCTAGTACCAATGACGTTGAAAATGCAGCGTTTAAAATTGATGGAGAACAAACGTACGCTATACAATTTCACCCAGAAGTTTATCATACGACTGATGGTAAAAAATTATTAGAAAATTTTTTAGTTAACATAGCAAATATTAATCCTGACTGGACACCAGACTCGTTTGTAGAAGAAACAGTAGCTGATTTAAAGAAAAAATTAGGAGGCGATAAAGTTGTATTAGGGCTTTCGGGAGGGGTAGATTCTACAGTTGCAGCTATTTTACTTAACAAAGCCATTGGAGAAAACTTGTATTGCATTTTTGTAAATAATGGATTGTTACGCAAAAATGAGTTCGAAAATGTGCTTATCCAATATGAAGGTATGGGTCTTAATGTAAAAGGGGTAGATGCTTCGGCACGCTTTTTGGATGCTTTAGGAGGAATAGACGATCCAGAAAAAAAACGTAAAGCAATTGGCAATGCATTTATTGAAGTTTTCGAT